>Ga0208595_1000233_pt1 | contig 21717 bp, 14 predicted proteins | sample LakMenEpi28Jun11_FD_150742 | JGI IMG/M metagenome (GOLD analysis project Ga0208595, IMG submission 150742) | Freshwater microbial communities from Lake Mendota, WI - 28JUN2011 deep hole epilimnion (SPAdes) | ecosystem: Environmental > Aquatic > Freshwater > Lake > Epilimnion/Euphotic zone ...
CAGAAAAAAAGTATATAAAAAATTTATTATTGAATAATTCATTACTTATAATACCATAAAAACCCCTACAAAATATTTGCAGGGGTTTTTCTATATCTTAAAAAGTAACGAATCACTAATTACTTTTCACTAATCACTTAATTCTACAAATCAAACTTAATGCCTTGCGCCAATGGCAGTTGATCCGAATAATTTACGGTATTGGTTTGTCGTCTCATATACACTTTCCACGCGTCTGAACCTGATTCTCTTCCGCCGCCTGTTTCTTTTTCACCACCAAAAGCACCACCAATTTCTGCACCAGAAGTTCCGATATTTACGTTAGCAATTCCACAGTCGGAACCAGCGAAAGATAAAAATTTCTCTGCTTCTTTCATACTATTTGTCATAATGGCTGAAGATAATCCTTGTGCTACACCATTTTGTTTTTCGATTGCATTTTCCACTTCGCCTTCGTATTTCATTAGATATAAAATAGGAGCAAACGTTTCGTGTTGTACAATTTCAAAATGATTTTCAGCTTCAATGATGGCTGGTTTTACATAACAGCCAGATTCGTATTCTTCACCTGATAAAACACCACCTTCTACTAATACTTTTCCGCCTTCAGCTTTAGCTTTTTCAATTGCGACTAAATACGTGTTCACTGCATCTGTATCAATAAGAGGCCCAATATGATTTTTTTGATCTAATGGATTTCCAATGGTTAATTGCCCGTAAGCGCCCACAATGGCATCTCTTACTTTATCGTATACACTTTCGTGAATGATTAATCGTCTTGTAGAAGTACATCTTTGTCCGGCTGTTCCAACGGCTCCAAAAACCGCTCCTGGAACAACTACTTTTAAATCTGCAGTTGGAGTAATAATAATAGCGTTGTTTCCACCTAATTCTAATAAAGATTTTCCAAAACGTTGTGCAACAGTAGTACCCACAATTCTTCCCATTCTGGTAGAACCTGTAGCAGAAATTAATGGAATTCTTGTGTCCGTTGTCATCATTTCTCCTACTTTGTAATCGCCATTTATGATACAAGAAATTCCTTCAGGTAGCTGATTCGCTTTTAAAATATCTGCAATAATATTCTGACAAGCGATAGAACATAAAGGCGCTTTTTCTGAAGCTTTCCACACACAAACGTCACCGCAAATCCAAGCTAACGCTGTATTCCAAGCCCAAACTGCTACTGGGAAGTTAAAAGCAGAAATAATTCCTACTACTCCAATAGAATGCCATTGTTCTCTCATTACGTGCCCAGGACGTTCGGACGGAATGGTTTGTCCGTTCAATTGTCGAGATAAACCTACGGCGAAATCGCAAATGTCAATCATTTCTTGTACTTCACCATATCCTTCTTGTAACGATTTTCCCATTTCATAGGAAACTAATTTTCCAAGAGGTTCTTTTAATTCTCTTAATTTATTTCCAAATTGTCTAACAATTTCGCCACGTTGCGGTGCTGGCATGGCACGAAACGATTTAAAAGCGGTTGTAGCACTTTGCATTACTTTTTCGTAATCTGCTGCTGTGGTTGTTTTAACTTTTCCAATTAATTGACCATCAACTGGCGAATAACTTTCAATGATTGCTCCAGATGAAAAACTGTTAGAACCCGTTGAGGTTCCGTCATTAATTTCTTTTATTCCAAGTGCTTTTAATGCTTCAGGCATTCCAAATTGTGAGGCTATTGTTGACATTTTTAACTTTTTTAAATGATTTTGTTATTTTTATACAAAGGTAATAAATTGATTTTAACTTTTAGAATTTAGAGTATAGAGAATAGAATATAGAAAATAGATTACAGTATTATTTATTTTACAAATTTTGGATTGCTTTCCATAACCGTTCCGCATTTTTCACACGTTCTTTTTTCTTCAGAGGAATAAAAATCAGTAAAATGTGTAAGGAAATCATTTTCTATATTATTTAATTCAAAATATACTTCGTGAAGTTTGTGATTGCACGAATCGCAAAACCAAAGCAATCCGTCTTTTACATCCAAATGATTTCGTTTTTTTTCAATTACTAAACCAATAGAATTTTCTGTTCTGCTTGGCGAATGCGGTACTTTAGCAGGTAATAAAAACATATCTCCAGCGGAAAGATGCATTGCTTTTTTTTCGCCGTTTTCTTGAATATACACGGTAATATTACCTTCTAACTGATAAAATAATTCTTCAGTTTCGTTATAATGATAGTCTTTTCTGGCATTAGGTCCTGCTACAATCATAACAATATAATCGCCAGAATCTATATATAAATTTTTATTTGCAACTGGCGGAACAAGAAGATGTCTGTTTTCTTCTATCCACTTATTCAAGTTAAAAGGTTTTGCAATTGACATAAAAAGAATTTTAAAAGGTAAAGTTACAAAATAAAAAAAGGCACTTTTAATGTACCTTCAATTATTTTTTTATAGGTCTCAAAAATAGTTAAAACAACTCACTTTTAGAGTGTTTCACATCTTGGTACTGAAAAATTTTGCCACGGATTTTACGGATTTTCACGGATTAATTCTTGCTAATTTGTGTAATTTGTGTCAAAAAAATAAGTTATTCAACCGTGCGCCAAGCAAATCTATTAACTATAAGTACTTAGTGGTTTACTTTTTTGCTTCTTTTATCAGGTAAATATAGGATGGGAAATGATCCGAATACCCAGGTCCTAATGCACCATTTCGTAATGCGTATCCCTTATATTGTCCAGTTTGTTGAATCATAAAAGGTGCATTGTACACCCCAGCTTTCCAATATCTCCAAGAAGAATAGTCTTTTCTCAATAAAGGCTCAGAAATGATTATTTGATCGAAAAAATCCCAAGAATCTCTAAAAGCTAACGTTCCAATTCCTTTATTCATTAATTTTTCGGCAGGATTGTAAAGTCCTAACGGTTGTACCTCTTTTTCATCTCCTTTTGCGCCTAAAACCTGTTTTACACTTTTATTAAAAGGGCCGTCATTCAAATCGCCCATTGTGAAGATTTTCGCATTCGGATTAATAACTTGTAACGAATCAATAATTTTTTTATTCAATGCTGCTGCAGCTTCACGTAGTGGACTACTTCTTTTTTCGCCACCTCTGCGCGAAGGCCAATGGTTTACTATAAAATGCATTTCTTCGCCATCTAATAATCCTGTCATTAATATTTGATCTCGAGTGTAAATTCTTTTGGTTTTTATGTCTACCACATTATCATCGGTATCTTCTACTTTTTCTTTGTCTTTTGCTTTTTTATCGGTTTCATCTTCTGTTACGATTAAGGCATAATTTTTATAACTCGTAGGTTGAAAATGTCCTTTTTGATATAAAAATCCGGTATCAATTCCACGTCTATCTGGCGAATCAAAATGAATAACCGAATAGCCTTTAGCAGCTAAAAGTGGTTGCTTACATAGGTCTTCTAATACTTGTCTGTTTTCAATTTCGGCTACGCCTAAAATCACTGGAGAATTCTTTTGCTCGGCACTTGTTCCAAGTTGAGAAATTACTCGTTCTAATTTTTGAAGTTTATCTTTATAATTTTCAGGCGTATAAATAAAATCTTCATCATTTATATTTGGGTCATTAATGGTGTCAAATAAGTTTTCTAAATTGTAAAAAGCAATTGTATTAACCAGGTAGGTCTTTTTTCCTTGAGAAAAACTTGCAGAAACACATAATAGTATCGCTAAAGCACTGTAAATTGATTTGATGTTCATATTTAAGGTTAAGTTATAATTATATAAAGTGTAAAATTTGAAACAAAGGTAAATAATTTAATTTATTGTTTTATCTTTGTTAGCTTTTTAGTTTGTTACTAAATTGCTTGTAAGGTATTAATTTAAAATTAAGTATGAAAAAACTTGTATTAAGTCTTTTGTTTTTGTTTCAGGCTGTTTTTGTAATGGCTCAAAACCAATCAACTGTAAAAGGAAAGGTAGTTGATTCAAAATCGCAAAGCCCTTTGGGTAGCGTGAAAGTAATGATTCAATCTAATGAACAATTTGTAACTACCAATAGTTTGGGAGAATTTCAAATTAGTGGTATTTCAATAGGTAACCAAATTTTAGTAATTTCCGTAGAAGGATATAACACCCAAAATTTTGCCATTGAAGTGGTGGCAAATCAAACCTTAGATGTTGGTTTATTGTTTTTGGACGAAGACATTACATCAGAGCAGCAATTAAGTTTAGTAACCATTACTGAAAACGACTTAGGTGATGACAACAGTGGTTCTGAAAGTACTGCAGGTTTATTACAATCTTCAAGAGATGCTTATCAACAAGCCGCAGCATTTAACTGGGGTTTAGCTAGATTTCGAATGAGAGGTTTAGATAATGAATATGGAGTAACTATGATTAATGGTATTTCAATGAATAAAATCTATGATGGAAGACCACAATGGAGCAACTGGGGCGGATTAAATGACGCCACAAGAATCCAAGAATTTACATTAGGTTCTGCACCATCAGATTATACTTTTGGAGGTATTTTAGGAACGCAAGAAATTAATACAAGAGCTTCTTTATACAGAAAAGGAACAAGAATTTCTATGGCAGGAACCAATACGAATTATTCTTGGCGTTCTATGATTACTCATAATTCAGGTTTAATGGATAATGGTTGGGCATATAGTATTTCTGGTTCAAGAAGATGGGCGCAAGAAGCATATTTTGAAGGAACAGATTACGGAGCTAATTCCTTTTTTGCAAGTGTAGAAAAAAGAATTAATAAGAAACACAGTTTAAATTTTACAGCAATTTATGCTCAAAATACAAGAGGAAAATCGTCTCCAAATACTGCTGAGGTTAATAATTTAATGGGAATTAAATATAATTCATTTTGGGGATGGCAAGACGGTAAAAAACGAAATTCAAGAGATAAAGATGTAGAAGAACCAATTTTAATGTTGAGTCATTATTGGAAGATTTCAGATAAAACTACATTAAATACTAATGTTGCTTATCAAACGGGTTCTATAGGAAATAGTAGATTAGATTTTCAAACAGCAAATAATCCCGATCCAACCTACTATAAAAACTTACCGAGTTATTTTTCTAATTTAGGGGATACAGCTGGTGCAGTAGCAGCGCAAGGTTATTTCACAAATAATAGTCAAATTAATTGGAATAATATGTATTACGCGAACTTAAATAGTAGTGTTACTCCAGGAAAAAGTTTATATGCGTTGTATGAAGACAGAACAGATGACAAACAAATTACAGCTAACTCCATTTTATTTTCAGATTTATCAGATAATGTAAAATTAAATGCTGGAGCAAGTTTTAAAAAATTAAAATCTCATAATTTCCAGAATATGTTGGATTTATTAGGAGGACAATATTTTGAAGATATTGACCCATTCTTTTCAGGTGATATGGGACAGTCGAATCTTAATAATCCGAACCGACAAATTAAAGTTGGCGATGAATACGGATACAATTATAATTTAAATGCCATTGTTGCAGATGCATTTACACAATTTAAATTTACATACAAAAAAGTAGATTTTTACTTGGCACAATCTTTCTCAAGAACGCAATATCAAAGAGAAGGTTTATACAGAAACGGAATTTATGCCAACACGTCTTTTGGAAAAGGATCAAAACAAATTTTTGAAAATTTTGGATTCAAAGGTGGATTAACATATAAAATTACAGGGCAACATTTATTAGATTTCAATGGGGTGTATATGACAAAAGCACCAAATATGAGAAATACTTTTGCTAATGCTCGTATAAATAATAATATTACTCCAGAGTTAACCAGTGAAACAATTGCAAGTTTAGATGCTTCTTATGTAGTAAGAACGCCTAAGTTTAAAGCACGTGTAACAGGATTTGCTTCAAGAGTACAAAATGCAACAGAAATTTCATTCTTTTACGCTGAAGGTATTGGAGAAGATGTAGATGGAAACGATCAAGATTCGTTTATTTCTGAACTTTTAACAGGAATTGAAAAGAGAAATTTTGGAGCTGAAATTGGTTTAGAATATCAGTTTACTTCTACAATTAAAGGTACAGTTGCTGCATCATATGGTCAATATTTGTATGGCAACAATCCAAACTTAAAAATTAATGACGATGCACAAGCTACCTTAACCAACACACAACCAGTTGTTGATTTTGGTAAGGCGTATTTAAAAAATTACAGATTACCAGGTATGCCGCAAACAGCTGCCTCTTTAGGATTAGAATATAGAGATCCAAATTTCTGGTGGGTGGGTGCAAATATTAATTACTTAGCTGATTCGTATTTAGACATTTCAAATATAACAAGAACAGATAATTTTAGTATAGACGGAGCTACTGGAGATAATTATTCGGGAGCTAATGAAGAAACAGTTAGAAAAGCATTAAAACAAGAAAAATTTGCTAACTTTAATTTATTAAATCTTACGGGTGGTAAATCTTGGAGAATTGATACCACTACAATTGGTTTCTTCGCTTCAATTAATAATGCGCTAGATACAACCTACAAAACGGGTGGTTTTGAACAGTCTAGAAAAGCAACTTTCCCAGATCTACAAGCTGATAATGCCAATGGTACACCAGCTTTCGGTCCTAAATATTTTTATGGATTCGGAAGAACTTATTTTATTAACTTATACGTTAACTTCTAAATAAATTGAAAATGAAAAATATATTTTTAAAAATTACGTTTGCAATTATTACTGCTGTATCTTTTGTAAGTTGTGATGTAGCTGAAACAGATATTCCGACAGTTTTTAAATACGCATTCAATGAAGGTTTTTCAACTTCTACAACAGGAAGTGGTGCTGTTGAAGTGCCAATTACTTTAACAGGATGGGTAAATCATAATGCGACTTCAACTCGTTTATGGCACGCAAGAGTTTTCACGGGTGATAATTATGCTGAATTTTCTTCGTTCTATTCTGCGGCAGGAACTAACGATGTGGCATGGTTAATTACTCCAGCTATCGATTTAACTAGTACTACTGGTGAAATTCTTTCTTTTACTACGAAAACAAGATTTTCAAATGGATATCCAATGACCGCTTTTATTTCAACAAATTATGATGGTAGTACTGCTGGGATTTCAACAGCTACATGGACACCTTTAACTTTTGCAACTCCAAGCGCTAATGATGTTGTAGTTAGTAGCGGAAATATTGATATTAGTGCATATAATAGTAATAATGTAAGAATTGCTTTTAAATATACAGGAAGCAAAACAGGAGGCGTTACTACAACATGCCAATTAGATAATGTTAAGATCACTAAAAATTAAGAGTTATGAAAAAAATACACATATTATTAGCAACATTACTATTTTCAACACTTTTTAGTTGTATTAATAGTGATAATTATGACGTACCAAATTTATCTGGTGAGTGTAGTGATTTAACTGCAACTATAACGGTGCCGGCTTTAATAGCTACCTCTACAACAACATATCAAAAATATGTTCCAAATGACATTATTGAAGCATTTGTAACTTCAAGTGATGAAGGAGGAAATTTTTATAAATCAATATCATTAGTATCTGTTGATGGCACTAGAGGGTTTAGTATGCCAATAGACGCTTACAATTTATTCAATAAGTATGAGCCAGGTAGAAAAGTATATGTAAATTTAAAAGACAGATATTTTGTAACAGAAAATGGCGCTATGGTTTTAGGTTCTTTATACAATAATGGAACACCTGCTATTTTAACGGATGATGAAGTAGGAAGAATTTCTGGTGTTGAATATGAAGGAATTATTAAACGTGGTTGTACAAAAGTAAATGAAAATACTTTGGTAAATAATTTAACTATTTTGGCTACATTAAATAATGCTAATTTAAATAAACTTATCGAATTGGATAATGTGCAATTTACTGATGCATCAATTGGGAAAAAATATTTTGATGCCACTTTAAATAATTTAGGTGGTGCTACAAATCATGAAATTTTAGATCAATTTGGAAATAAAATTATTGTAAGAATTTCTGAATTTGCAAACTTTTCATCAAAACCAGTTTCAAATAAAAGCGGAAAAATACGTGGTGTATTAACCAAATTTGGAAGTACTTTCCAATTTATGGTTCGTACGGAAAATGATATTAAGTTAACGAATCCTAGATTAGTAATTGATTTAGCGCCACCAATTGTAGGAACATCATTAACATATGACGCAACTTTAAACGAGCCTTTTACTTCATACATGACTACAAATCAGCAAATATTTCCAAAATATATTAATGATGCTGCAATTGGAACAAGATATTGGCAAGTAAAAACGTTTGGTGGAAATAAATACATTCAAATGTCTTCATTTGGGGGAACAGCCGAAGCTAATAGAAGCTTGTTTTTTGTACCTATTAATCTTACAGCTGCCTCAACAGTTTCATTTAAAACCAAAGCAGGTTTTGCTAATGGGTCTTGTTTGAAAGTATATTATACTACAAATTATGTAGCGGGTTCAGATGTTACATCAGCGACATTAACAAATATTACGTCAAGTTTTACGATAGATGCTGGTTTGTCTTCAGGATACCCTACAAATTTTACCGATAGTGGAAATTGGGCAATACCTAGCGCATTAACTGGAAATGGCTTTTTAGTTTTTGAATATATTGGAAATGGTAGTGGTGGTGTAACTACTACAATGCAAATTGATGATATTGTTATAAACTAATTTATATAATACAAATAAAAAATGCCTTCTTAATTTTAAGAAGGCATTTTTGTTTAAACCTGATAGGTTTTCGAAACCTGTCAGGTTTAATAACTTATTAATGTGCTTCCAACCAGTTTTTACCACTACCAATTTCCACTTCTAACGGAACAATCATTTTAAAGGCATTTTCCATTTCGTGTTTTATCATCGGTTGAATTTTTTCTAATTCGCTGTTATGCACATCAAAAACCAATTCATCGTGAACTTGCAATAACATTTTTGATTGCCAGTTTTCCGATTTTAGTTTTTTATGGATGTTAATCATCGCAATTTTAATAATATCTGCAGCCGAACCTTGTATTGGTGCGTTTACAGCATTTCTTTCCGCGCCACCACGAACTATTGCATTTGCAGAATTTATATCTTTTAAATAACGTCTTCTTCCCGAAATCGTTTCTACATAACCATTTTCTCTCGCAAAATCTACTTGATCTGAAATAAATGATTTCAATTTCGGATAGGTTTTGTAATACGCATCAATCAACTCGGCACTTTCTTTGCGTGATAAATTGGTTTGATTACTCAATCCGAATGCCGAAACACCATACACAATTCCAAAGTTGACGGTTTTGGCGTGACTTCTTTGTTCTTTTGTTACTTCTTCTAAAGGAATATTAAAAACTTTAGCAGCCGTACTTTTATGAATATCTTCGTTATTTTTAAACGCAGCAATCATATTTTCTTCTCCACATAAAGCCGCTATAATTCGCAATTCAATTTGAGAATAATCGGCAGAAACTAAGGTGTAATTTTCATTTCTGGCAATAAATGCTTTTCTAATTTGTCTTCCTCTTTCAGTACGAATAGGAATATTCTGTAAATTCGGATTATTAGAACTCAAACGACCAGTCGCTGCTACCGTTTGCATATAATCGGTATGAACGCGTCCTGTTTTTGAATCCACTTGATTCGGCAAAGCATCAATGTAAGTACTTTGTAATTTTACCATTTGACGCCATTCTAAAATATCTTTTACAATCGGATTGTCGTGGGCTAAATAGCTTAAAATTTCTTCACCAGTTGCGTATTGACCGGTTTTGGTTTTCTTTTGTTTCGCACCACCAATTTTCATTTTGTCAAATAAAACATCACCTAATTGTTTAGGAGATGCTAAATTGAATGTTTCACCAGCTGTTTCGTATATTTTTTGCTCTAAAGCTTTACTTTCAGCCGTCATTTCAACGGACATTTTATTTAAAAAATCGACATCCAAATTAATACCTTCTTTTTCCATATCGGCTAAAACGGGTACTAAAGGAATTTCAATTTCATCATATAATTTTTTCGTACCTACTTTTTCTAAAATAGGTAAAAAATGATTTTTAAGTTGAATGGTTACATCGGCATCTTCTACAGCGTATTCTTTAATTTCATCTAAAGGAATATCGCGCATATTGCCCTGATTTTTCCCTTTTTTCCCAATTAATTCTGTAATAGATTTTGGCGAATATTTTAAATACGTTTCGCTCAAAACATCCATATTATGACGCATATCGGGATTAATCAAATAATGCGCAATCATCGTATCGAATAAATTTCCTTTAACTTCAATTCCGTATTGAGAAAGAATTTTTAAATCGTATTTAATATTTTGACCCACTTTTTCGATGTTTTCATTTTCGAAAAACGGCTTGATTTTTTCAATTAAAACCTGAGCTTCTTCTCTGTTTTCTGGAAATGGTACATAAAATCCTTTTCCTTTTTCCCAAGAAAATGCCAAACCTACTAATTCGGAATTTAACGCATCTAAACCAGTCGTTTCCGTATCAAAACATACCGAAGTTTGATTCAATACATTCTGAATGAACATTCTTGTTGGTAAATCACCTTGTACGTTTTGATAGAAATGTTCCGTATTTTCTAAAGTTGCATAATACGATGAGTGTGTTTCTGTAGCATCTTCACTATCTGAAAAACCAAATAAATCATATTGTTCATCTGTAGTTTTTTTAACCGGTGCTTTCTTTAAAACAGGAATCTCAGAATTTGTTACTTCAGTATTCGCTGCTGGATTGTACAATTTATCGAATTGCGCTTTCATTTGTCGGAATTCTAATTCCATAAATAACGCATCTGTTTTTTCTACATCTGGCGAAGATAATTCGTAATCTTTTTCGTTAAAAGTTACAGGACAATCTAATAAAATAGTAGCTAATTTTTTTGATAAGATTCCTTGTGCTTTGTTGGCTTCAATTTTGTCTTTTAAAGCGCCTTTTAGTTTGTCAGTATTGTCTAAAAGATTTTCCATTGAACCGAATTCGGCTAATAATTTCTTTGCTGTTTTTTCTCCAACACCTGGTAATCCTGGAATATTATCTACGGCATCGCCCATCATTCCAAGATAATCTATAACTTGCAATGGATGTTCTACTTCAAACTTCGCTTGTACCTCTGGAATTCCCCAAATTTCAATGTCATTCCCCATTCTGGCAGGACGATACATGAAAATATTTTCGGAAACCAATTGGGCGAAATCTTTATCTGGAGTCACCATAAAAACTTTGTAGTTTTCTTTTTCGGCTTGTTTGGCAATCGTTCCAATTAAATCATCGGCTTCAAAACCAGCCACTTCTACAATCGGAATATGCATCGCACGCAATAAATCTTGAATATACGGAACGGCAATCTTTATAGCTTCTGGCGTAGCATCTCGGTTGGCTTTATATTGTTCGAACATTTCCAAACGAAACGTACTGCCGCCTTTATCAAATGCAACCGCTAAATGATCTGGTTTTTCACGTTTAATGACATCCATTAAGGCATTCATAAATCCCATAATGGCAGAAGTATCCATGCCTTTAGAATTGATTCTTGGGTTTTTTATAAAAGCATAATAGCCTCGAAAAATTAATGCATAAGCGTCTAAAAGAAATAAGCGTTTTTGTGACATAAATGGTCTTTTTATCTATTCGTTTGTAAAAATACAATACTTTAAATAAAAAATCTTTGTTAAATTTCAATAAATATTTATGTTAATTGTGAACTTGTTAGTTAATTTGTAAAAAATAAAAAAATATGAAAGGTTTACTACCGCTTCTAATATTATTAATTGTCGAATTTTATTCATTTCAAGCAATTAAAACGATTACCAAAAACAAATGGGTTTTATTAATTTATTTAGTGATTTCAATCGTTTTAATGCTTTTTATCGTCTATTCATTTATGAATTTCGATAGAGGTAAAGGTCAAAACAAAACAAGTTTATTTGTCATTGGTATGGCTTTACTTATTTATGTTCCTAAAATTTTAATTTTCTTAATTTTATTTATAGAAGATGTTTCACGCTTGGTAGAAGCCACGATTATGAGTTTTGTTGATGAAAATAGGGAACAATTTTTTAGTCCAAGAAGGCGTTTTGTGAGTCAGATTGCTTTAGGAATTGCCACTATTCCTTTCGCGTCTTTACTTTACGGAATGACTATTGGAAAATATAATTTTAAAGTACTGCGACAACAAATCTTTTTCGACGATTTACCTGAAGAATTTGATGGGATGACAATTACTCAAATTTCTGATATTCATAGCGGTAGTTTTGATGAAGATACCGATAAAATCAAATATGCGGTAGATTTAATTAATCAACAAAATTCTGATTTATTATTGTTTACTGGTGATATCGTAAATACACATGCCAAAGAAATGAATCCATGGATTGATACTTTTAAAGGATTGTATCAACCCAAATTAGGTAAATTTTCCATTTTAGGTAATCATGATTATGGAAAATATTTCGATTGGAATTCGGAAAAAGAAGAAATTCAAAATTTTGAAGATATAAAAAACATTCACAAAAAAATAGATTTTACATTATTACTTAACGAGAATGTAAAAATACAAAAAGGGTCTAGTGAAATTGTATTGGTTGGAGTAGAAAACTGGGGCGTACATTTTGGTAAAAAAGGCGATTTAAAAAAGGCTACATCAGGAGTTAATCCAGAAGACTTTAAAATATTGATGAGTCACGATCCAAGTCATTGGGAAAATGAAATTAAAAATCACGAGACACATTATCATTTAACGTTATCGGGTCATACGCACGGTTTGCAATTTGGAATTGAAATTCCAGGTTGGTTCAAATGGAGTCCTGTGCAGTATGTATACAAACAATGGGCAGGATTGTATGAAAATGCCGGAAGATATATTTATGTAAACAGAGGATTTGGCTTTCATGCGTATCCAGGTAGAGTAGGAATTATGCCCGAAATTACCGTTATTGAGTTAAAAAAATCCAAAAAAGAGGCGTAATTGCTTAAAAAATGTGGTTTTTTGTTTGATATATTAAAAAAATATATACATTTGTTTAATAAACAATTCGGTCCATGTCGAAATTTGGAGAACTTATAGATGCACAAGTGCCAGTATTAATTGATTTTTTTACGGAATGGCACGAACAATCTATTACTATGAATGAAACAATTCGTCACGTTGCAGCTGCTTTAGGCGACAAAGCAAAAGTGATTAAAATTGATGTAGATAAAAATAAAGAATTAGCGGAAGCACTTCGTATTAAAGGTCTACCAACTTTTATGATTTACAAAGATGGTCAAATGGTTTGGAGACAAAGCGGTGAATTTGATGCCAATACTTTAATTTCTCTTATTCAAGAACAAGCTTAGGCGATTTTTTCAAATTTAAATCCTTTACTTTTTAATGTTTCAATGGTTTTTTCTAAGCTATTGAGAATATTTTCTTTTGCCTTATTGCTATCGTGAAATACAATAATACTTCCAGAAGAAACATTTTTTAATACATTTTCATAACATTTTTCTACAGAAATACTTGCATCATAATCTTTGCTCAATACGTCCCACATAATTATTTTGTAACCTAATTTTCTCAGTTTGAAGGATTGCCAAGGTGTGATTTTTCCATAAGGAGGTCTGAAAATTTGTGAATTTTGAATGGTAAATTGTGAATTTAGTTTCATTCTACAAGCTTCTGTGTTGTTAATGTATGTTTTTGTAGGAGTTCTCCATCCTTTTAAATGACTATAGGTATGATTTCCTACAGAATGCTGTTTAGAAAGAATTTTCTGTACGATTTCTGGATGTTTTCTTACGTTGTCACCAATGCAAAAAAAGGTGGCTTTGATTTGATGTTTGTCTAAAATTTCTAAAACCCTTTCTGTGATTTCTGGAGTAGGACCATCATCAAAAGTTAAATAAATAGTATTTTCAGAATTCGGAATATTCCAAATCTGATTGAAAAACAAGTGCTTTATTATTTTTGGAATTTTTATCATAAAAAAAGCCATTCAAACGAATGGCTTGTGTATTTGTTTATTCAATTTCTCTTTTATAATCGCCCATCATATTATTGAAGTTGTTGAATTTCACGCGTTGTAAATTGTAAAACTCTATATCTCCATTTTCCTGAGCTAATAACAATAGCGAACGATAAATTTCAATTTCTCTATAAATTTCCATTCGATAAAAGGCTTTCTGTTTTTCTGATTGCGAATGAAAGAAAGTTATTTTTTCTTGATATTTTTTAATCAGTTGATTTAAGATTTTTCTTGCTTCTTCTTTTTTACCAATTTTATAATATCCTTCAGCAAATGGTTCTACAGTAGTATAATATTCAAAGTAATCAATTGGCATATTTTTCATAGCTATTTGAATTACTTTTTCGGCTTTATCAAATTTCTTTTCTTCAATTAATGCGGTCATTAAACGAGAAAGATTGTTTCTGTAAGATAATGCATTTTTGCGCGTTTCTGGGTCGTGATAAATTTTATCGCTTCCAGCGTTACCCCAAGTCCATTGGTTGATGATTTTGAAGGTTTTTTCAGTATCAATATAACCCATATCGTAAGAATTTCCTTCTTTTAGTTTGGTTCTTACAGGGACTAATTTATATACCATACCATCTAACTGAAGGTATTCTTTCATCCAAATATAGTCGTCTGCCCCAAAACTTCCTGGAGAGAAATAGATAGGTCGTTTCCAGTTGTTGGCATTAAAAATATCTAACATTAAAATTCTGTTTTTGTAAATCGCACCGCCTTTTAATTTTAAATTAATTTGAGGCACAATAGAATCATAATATTTTTTATCTACAACTTTATTTTTGATAATGTTTTGCTTGTCAATTTTAACTTTTAAATGTTCGCTCGGATAAAAATGTACAAATTGACCATTTTTCATTTCTCTTTTAGAACGATCGTCTTTTAAGAAATCTAAAGTTAAGCCTAAGTCTAACGTATCAGTTGTTCTTTCATCAAATAAGCAATAATTTCTTTTGTCACCCACATATTGATCATGTGTAAACGAAATAGGCACCGCATCTGATTTATTCGATTTGATTTTCATCTCATCAATATACCAATCAGTTGCTAACAAACTTGTGTTTACAATTCTAACATCCGTTCTATATCCTTCAATTTCTTGCAAATACCACATTGGAAAGGTGTCATTATCGCCAATTGTAAACAATATAGCATTGGGTTCGCAAGAATCTAAATAGGCTTTTGCCATCGCTACAGCGGTGTATTTTCCACTTCTATCATGGTCATCCCAGTTTTCTGATGCCAATAGTACTGGCGAAGCTAATAAAGTAGTGGCTAATACGGCTGGAAGTGCTACTTTAGGCGACACATATTTTAAAATATATTGATAAATGGCATAAATTCCAACGCCAATCCACATAGCAAAAATATAAAACGAACCTACTAAGGCATAATCTCTTTCTCTTGGTTCGAAAGGTCTTTCGTTTAAGTAAATTTTCAACACTAAACCAGTGAATAAAAACAAGAGTAGTAAAACATAAAATGATTTCCATTCTTTTTGTGCATGATAAACCATTCCGATAATTGCTAAAATAAAAGGTAAAAAGAAATACGTATTTCTTCCTTTGTTATTTTTCATATCCGTAGTTAATTCACTTTGGTTGTCTAAATGTAAATTATCAATAAAGCTGATTCCACTTAACCAATTTCCTTCTAAACTTTCATAATTTCCTTGTAAATCATTTTGTCTTCCAACGAAATTCCACATTAAATATCGGAAATACATATAGCCAAATTGGTACTCAAACATAAATTTCATATTGTCTGAAAACGATGGTTTTTCAATCGTTAAATAATCACCATAGGTTTTTAAAAATTCTTCGTATTCGTCTAATCCAAGTTTGTTAGATGCAAATTGACTTCTAAAATCAGAAACAATTTCGGTAAATTGTCCTAATTTATCTTCATCCGTTTCTCCAGTTTCTTCATCATAAAAGGCTTCATGATTTACACTAAATTCTAATGGCTTTGTAAAAGTCATGTAGTTTTTGGCGTGTTCTTCACTCCAAAGTCTTGGTAAAAACGCATTGTGTTTAGAGTTTGGATTGTGTTTTCCATTTATATAATTATTGGTAATAATATATTTTCCTGTTTTTTCGTCTCTTTCGTAATTTGGTTTATCATCAGAATACGGATTCTCTTCATCAGCCCCAGCATAAGTATTAGAAAATTGAGGACCATAAAACAACTTGGTTTCCCCGTATTGTTCTCTATTGTAGTAGGCTAAAACTTCTGCAGCGTCACTAGGTTTGTTCTCGTTTATGTTAATATTTGAATTGGCTCTTACGGGAAGCATTATCCAAGTTGAAAATCCAATTAAAATAAATAGTATACTTAATAATAGTGTATTAAACTTTACTAATTCTTTTTTCTTAGTATATGACAAACCAAAATAAAAACCAGCTACAATTAGTAAAAAGGCAATAATAGTTCCAGAATTAAAAGGCAATCCCATGGAGTTTACAGCAAAAATTTCTGTTTTTGCAAAAAACGATAACGTATAAGGTAGTAAGAATTTAAAGATAAACATCAATATAGCTAATATCACTACATTGGCAATAATAAAATTCTTAACAGTAATATTTTTTTGTGTTTTGAAAAAATATAACATTCCAATTGATGGTAGAGCTAATAAGGCCAAGAAGTGAACCCCAAAGGAAAGCCCAATAACCAATGAAATTAAGATAACCCATTTATTTCCTCTTTCTGTTTCCAGTTCTTCTTCCCATTTTAATCCCAACCAAAATAATAAGGCAATAAATAAAGAAGCCATTGAATATACTTCTGCTTCTACTGCATTAAACCAAAAACTATCTGTAAATGTATAGGATAAGGCAGCAATTAATGAAGCGCCAAGTGTAAGTTTTGAAGTTTCATTGTTCCATTCTGAGGTAGCGAGAACAATTTTTCGTATAATTTTAGATGCCGACCAAAACATAAATAAAATAGTAAAAGCACTTGAAAATACCGATACCATATTTACCATTAATGCAATTTGACTATTATCTGTGGCAAACATAGCAAAAAACGCACCTATCATTTGATATAATGGCGCCCCTGGCGGATGCCCCACTTCCAGTTTAGCAGCAGTGGCTATATATTCTCCACAATCCCAAAAACTCATTGTAGGTTCTACGGTTAGTGTGTAGGTAACTAATGCAACTATAAAAGCAAACCAACCTATGTAGGTGTTCCATTTGCTGTAGTTAAATGAAATCATATATTACTAAATTAATTTAGATTACAAAGAAACCATTTATTGAAGAGATTACCAATTAATTTTTTCTTAAAAATTATTTAAAAATTATTTGCAGAGAATAAAATATATATTACATTTGCACTCGCAATTACAAAATAATTGGTTCATGGTGTAATGGTAACACTACTGTTTTTGGTGCAGTCATTCAAGGTTCGAGTCCTTGTGAACCAACAAAAAAATCCCGCTTTTTCAAGCGGGATTTTTTTATTTTAATTATTTTCAAAGTACTTATATTTTGAAAGCTATCACTGGTCTTTTTGCATGATTAACTAAGTCTTCAGAAATACTTCCGTTTAAAAAGTGAGAGATTCCTTTTCTTCCGTGCGTAGAAACAGCTATTACATCAGAATTTGAATCTTTTGCAAAATGTAAAATTCCTTTTTCTACGTTAATGTCATTATAAATGTGAGTAGAATAATTAGAAAAGTGAAATTCTTCAATAAAGTTTCTAACTTTTTCTTCAGCAGCTCTTGTTGTGTTAAAATTATTTGGTGTAATTACATAAAGTAAATTAATATGAGCCCCGAAATAGTTCGCAAAATCAACTACTTTTTCAAAAGGTTTTTTAATTTCATCCGAAAAATTAGAAGCAAATGTAAGTGTGTCAACTTTAAAATCAGCATCTTCTTTTTTAATCACTAATACAGGTATTTCTGAATTTCTTACCACTTTTTCAGCATTTGAACCCACAAACATTTCGTGGAAACCACTTGCCCCATGAGAGCCCATTACTACTAAATCAGCCTGATGTTTTTTTCCATTTTCAATAATTCCTTCAAAAGCCATATTAAACTGTACAATACTCGAAACTTTAATATCATCTAAAAAACTTATGTTTTCTAATTCTTCTAATTTGGCTACGGCTGCATTTTTAAAAAACATTAATTCAGGAATTTCATGAGAGGTATTCAGTGCATCATTTCCTGAAGTTGATAATTCCAACATGTGCAATAATATTATTTCGCCATTGTTTTTTTTGGCAATTTGTGCCGCTACTCGTAAAGCATTTTCGGCATGTTTTGAAAAATCGGTAGGTACTAAAATTGTTTTCATATGTGTAAATTTAATTATTGTTTAATTATATTATAAAGTTACGGATTTAATATGGATTTGATTCGCTTTTTTGGAAAAATGAAATATTTGGACATTTAAAAAAAAATGTTGTATATTTGCGAAGTTATTTAGTAAACAACCAAATAATGAGGCACGCATTGCGTGCCTCTTTTTATAAAGATGACATTTAAAGAAAAAGTAAAAGACTTGCTTGAGAAAGCGTTAGAGGAGAACACACAATTGTTTCTGATTGATTTAGATTTTTCAGAATCAAACAAAATTTCTGTTATCTTAGATGGTGATTCTGGTGTGAATTTACAAGATTGTATCAATGTAAATAAGTTTTTAGATAGCGGTTTAGAAGCAGAAGATGTAGAATATTCTATTGAAGTTGCCTCGGCAGGAGTGTCTTCGCCATTAAAATTGGTTAGACAATATAAAAAAAATATAGGAAGAACAATAAAAGTAAAAACCATTTCTCAAGGTGATTTTGAGGCTATATTATCTGATGCAGATGAACAAACAGCTACATTATCTTGGAGCGCAAGAGAACCAAAAGAAATAGGTAAAGGAAAAGTAACCGTTCAAAAAACAATTGCAATTCCTTATTCAGACATAAAAGAAGCAGTAGTAATAATATCATTTTAAAAATAAAGCATACCATGGAGAATATTGCATTAATAGATTCATTTTCAGAATTTAAAGACGACAAACTAATCGACAGAGTAACCCTTATGGCTATTTTGGAAGATGTGTTTAGAAATGCGTTGAAAAAGAAATATGGTTCAGATGACAATTTCGATATTATCATAAACCCTGATAAAGGAGATATGGAAATTTGGAGAAACCGTGTAGTTGTAGCTGATGAAGATTTAGATCTTGAAAACGAAGAAATCACATTAACAGAAGCTAGAAAAATCGAACCTGATTTTGAAATTGGAGAAGAAGTATCTGAAGAAGTAAAATTAATCGATTTAGGTAGAAGAGCTATTTTAGCGTTACGCCAAAATTTGATTTCTAAAATTCATGAACACGATAACACCAATCTTTACAAACAATTTAAAGATTTAATTGGCGATATTTATACTGCCGAAGTACACCATGTACGACCAAAAATGGTAGTTTTAATGGATGACGATGGAAATGAAATTATCTTACCAAAAGAAAAACAAATTCCAAACGATTTCTTTAAAAAAGGAGAAAATGTAAGAGGTATTATCGAAAGTGTTGAGCTTAAGGGTAATAAACCTCAAATTATAATGTCAAGAACAGCACCAAGTTTCTTAGAGAAATTATTCGAACAAGAAATTCCTGAAGTTTTTGATGGATTAATTACCATTAAAAAAGTAGTTAGAATTCCTGGTGAAAAAGCAAAAGTTGCCGTTGATTCTTATGATGATAGAATTGATCCAGTTGGAGCTTGTGTAGGTATGAAAGGATCTCGTATTCACGGAATTGTTCGTGAATTAGGAAACGAAAATATAGATGTAATTAATTACACACAAAACACACAATTATTTATTACAAGAGCGCTTAGCCCAGCTAAAGTTTCTACAGTAAAAATTGATGAAGAAAATAAAAAAGCAGAAGTTTTCTTAAAAATTGAAGAAGTTTCAAAAGCCATTGGAAGAAACGGACAAAACATTAAATTAGCGAGTCAATTAACTGGATACGAATTAGATGTAATTCGCGAAGGAATTGTTCAAGAAGAAGATGATGTGGAATTAAGAGAATTTAGTGATGAAATTGAAGAATGGATTATTGAAGAATTCGAAAAAATTGGTTTAGATACCGCTAGAAGTATTATCGATAAAGATGTTGCAGATTTAGTAAGAAGAACAGATTTAGAGGAAGAAACTATTTTGGATGTTATCAATATCCTAAAACAAGAATTAGATAGCTAATCAACAATTAATTTAGCATCACAATCACAAAGAAAATTAAGCAAAAAACAAATATGTCTGAAGAAAGAGTAATACGAATAAGTAAAGTTTTAAAAGAATTCAACATTTCACTTGATAGAGCTGTTGACACCTTAAAAGAAAAGGGTCATACCATTGAGCACAGTCCCAATGCAAAAGTTTCTCAATTGGAATTCGACGTCTTGTGCAATATTTTTTCGGCCGATAAAGGAAATAAAGTAGCTTCGAAAGAAGTTGGCGAAGAAAAGAAAAAAGAAAAAGAAGCACTAAAACGTGAAATCGAAAAAGAACTCGAAGTAAAACGTCTTGCAGATGAAGAAAGACAAAAACAAGAAATAATAAAAGCAAAAGCAGTTGTTACCGCTCCAGTTTCTTTGGGAAAAATTGATTTAAATCCAAAAAAACAAGAAGCAACTAAAGCTTATAAAACTGTTGCTGCTAAAGAAAATAATGTTGTTTCAAAAGAAGAAAAAACAGTTGTTGCAGAAAAAACTTCAGACAAACCTGCAGAAACGGTAAAAAAATCTGTTGAAAAAACAAAAGCAAAATCAGAAGAAGCTTCAGTTCAACCTCAAGAATTTAATCCTGATGGCACACCAATTGAAGTACGATTAGATACACAATACACGAAACTTTCAGGAGCTACTTTCACGGGTCAAACAATTGATTTAACTCAATTTAATAAACCTAAGAAAAAGAAAGAAGAATTTAAAAAACCAGGAACACCAGGTGCTGCGGCAAGTAAGCCAGGAACACCAGGCGCTCCAGGTTCAGCAGCAAATAAACGAAAAAGAATTGTTAAGCCAGGAACACCAAATACAGGTGGTACAGCTGGAAATACGCAAGGTGGCGGTCAAGGTGGTTTTGTAAAAAGACCATATCAAGGCGGACAAGGCGCTGGTGGCTTCAAAAAACCAGGTTTTAACAAATCAACTCCGGTTGTTAAGGTTGAGCCAACGGAAGAAGAAGTTAAAAATCAAATTAAAGAAACTTTAGAAAGATTACAAGGAAAAGGTAATAAATCTAAAGCTGCAAAATATAGAAGAGATAAAAGAGATACGCACCGTCAACGTACTGATGACGATTTAGCACAACAAGATTTAGAGAGCAAAATCCTAAAAGTAACAGAATTTGTTACAGTTGGTGAAATTGCAACTATGATGGATGTGCCAATAACAAAAGTAATCGGAACGTGTATGTCTTTAGGGATTATGGTAACCATGAACCAACGTTTAGACGCTGAAACATTAACAATTGTTGCAGATGAATTTGGTTATGAAATGCAATTTATCACAACCGACATTGAAGAAAATGCAGTAATTATTGAAGATACTGAAGAAGAATTAGAATTCAGAGCACCAATTGTTACCGTTATGGGTCACGTTGATCATGGTAAAACATCGTTATTAGATTACATCCGTAAAGCAAACGTTATTGCTGGAGAATCTGGAGGAATTACACAGCATATTGGTGCCTACGGAGTAACTTTAGATGGTGGTCAAAAAATCGCTTTCTTAGATACACCTGGTCACGA
>Ga0208595_1000235_pt1 | contig 21668 bp, 17 predicted proteins | sample LakMenEpi28Jun11_FD_150742 | JGI IMG/M metagenome (GOLD analysis project Ga0208595, IMG submission 150742) | Freshwater microbial communities from Lake Mendota, WI - 28JUN2011 deep hole epilimnion (SPAdes) | ecosystem: Environmental > Aquatic > Freshwater > Lake > Epilimnion/Euphotic zone ...
CTACTCAATGCTGGTATTTTTGTAAGGTGCAAAACCCTTGTTGCTTTAAATGCCTCCCAACTTAATTTATTTTCTTTTTCTAATTCAATGCATTTCATTGTTGCTCTTTCTATACCCAATAGCACTTGATCTTTCAAGCTTTCTATTTTGTCCTTTGTTCTAATATCATCGGCTACCCTAAAATTAGAATCACGATTCATTTGTTCTAATAAAACAAATGATTCAGGCTCAGTCAATGGAATTAAGGAACCTGCTAACTCATCACCCCAAACAGCGTTCTCTACACTATCCCAAATCAATTTAAATATGGTGCTGCCTTTTTCAGATGGATCATTGTATAAATTCCATTGCGTCATTGTGCCAACCATTCTTTGAGCCTCTTGACTTAATTTATTCAGCTCAACAAACTTCATTAAAGCAGGTCTTGCTTGCTGCGCAAACACATTGTAGTTATTGGTTTGCAATGCTTGCATATCTTGAGCTGTCAATTGTGACCTGCCAGATAATTGTTGGTTGACACTGATTCCTCTATATAAAGGGAATGAACTTGCAGTACCTAAATAATATGGATAACTTGCATCTGTTGATTTTTGATTAGCGCTACTCACAAATCCTCTTTCAGGATTCAAAATCATTGGATTTTCTTCAAAAGGAATGATACCCTGCCAATCATAACTGCTATCTTCACCTGGCATGATAAAGTCCCCTTGCCTATCCCATCTTGCAACGAAGTCCCCTTGTTGTTTAATGGCGATATCTCCAGTTTTAGTGGCAACCACAAAATTTTGTCCAGGGCATTTCCATAATTGAATTGCTTTGGAATAGTCATCAATATTTTTTGCACGATTCAACTGATAAAAGGTTTCTACCCCTGTTGAAGCTTTGAGTGCAGTCCATTTAACTGCAAGATTTTTGCCATTGGATTGTGGATTTTGATAATAAGCATCAAACATCACTGGACCATAATGACTCATTGAAATATTTTCAATCACATCAGCGCTATCTTTTACTTTAATCACTTCTACTCTTTTAGTCACCGATTTCCATGCGCCATTGAACCAATATTCATTTTGTGTGGTATCCTTAAATTTCAATTCAAAATAGTCCAACACATCACGTCCTGCATTGGTCACACCCCAGGCTAAGCTATCATTGAATCCAATGATCACTGCAGGAGAACCTGGAAAGCTTGCACCATAAGTGCTATGTGTTGGTGTGGTAATTTGAACCTCATACCATAAAGAAGGTAGATTCAAACCTAAATGTGGATCACTCGCTAAAATTGGTTTTCCAGATTTTGTCATACTACCACCAACTGCCCAATTATTACTTCCATTATTTGGATCTGGTGCTTCTGGTGTTTCAACCACTTTTGCAATATCTACTTGTGGTGTTTTTTTCAAGTACACCATATCAGATGACATTGGTCTCACTGGAACAATACTTGGTTCTGCATAAGCAGTGCCTATTGGAATAATTGGATCCAAAGAATCTTGTTGGTTGGTATACAATTGATCGAATAAATCATACCCTAAATAATCTCTTGTATTGGTTAACTGTAAATCTGCACTAGCAGATCTGCCTGTTAAATCATAAGACATGAACATTAAAAACAAATAGGTCTTTTTTGGCGTCCATGCTTCTGGCTCAAAATTCATCAACTTGTATTCAAATGGCAGATCTTCTGGTGCTAATTGTTTTAAATACGCATTCACTCCAGCAGTATATGCATCCACGGTCGCTTTCATCACTGGATTTTTTTCATTGATATAAGCTTCTGTTTGTTCCGCGCCATAGACCATCCCTAATCTTCTGAAAAAACGATCTATAGATAATTTATCAGCGCCTGCTATTTCGCTCAATCTACCTGCAGCAACTCTCGTTTGAAAGTCCATCTGCCATAGTCTGTATTTTGCATGTAAGTATCCTTGCACATAATAAGCATCTTCATCATTGTCTGCATAAATATGTGGCACTAATCGGTCATCCATATATACATCCACATCTCCTTTCAAATCATTCGCAAGGATTGTCGCATCAAAATTGGTATTGACTTTTTCTGCGTTCTTCCAAAATCCATGTTGTGGAGATAAAAAATAACCCAATCTTGGTGCTTTTGTGCCACCTAACTTTAATTGGATATTCAGTGTAAAGACAAGTCCAGCTGTTACAGTCGCTGTCACTAAAAATGGTACAATGCGCATGGCAGTAATTTAGACCTCTAATGTAGCAATTATTTGCTAATGCCGGCCTTAAAAAATGCTAAATGATCTTGTAGAGATAGGGTTGGATGCGCGACCATCAATGTCTCCGTTTTAAGAATACAAGATTGGAGGAATTTTTGATGTTCAACTGAACCTGTAAAAAAGGGCTTATGGTTCATTGCCAATTGAAGCTCGGCAATTTGTTTCATGATGGCTTGCGTTTTGTGGTCCATATAAGTCTCTACCAATTTATCCCAGACATAACCTGATGCTGCAAAATTTGGATGCACTAGGTCTTCTGCATAGAACCTGTAATCTCTTAAATCATCCATCACATATTCGTATGCTGGGAAATAATCCACCTGATTGGATTGGCTCACTAATTCATGTACCGCATGAATTAAGACCGCTTTACTTCTATTGTTCTCTATCAACCCCTCTCTTAAATGACGAACAGGGCTGATGGTAAATACGATCTGTAAGTTTGGATTAAAGGTTTGCAAACGCGCAACCAAAGCATGCAGATTTTCTAATAATTCATTTGGCTGCATCAAGGATTTAAAAAACCAATTGATCGGACCCTTATGATTGTTGGCCACCACCTGACCCTTGCCCAATGGCGCTTCATTTGTAAGATGATACAACCATGCAGAACCCAATGTAATGACCAATCGATTGGCTGATTTTAAAAAATGATGTGCGTCTAAAATGGTACGATTGATATTTTCTAACGCATCCTCCTGCTTGATTGCAGAAAATCGACTATGGTGGCTCCAGCTGTGCCAAAGTTCATTGTGTTGAAATAAATCATCCGATTTATATTTTCTGAGATCCATTATTTCAGTTAATGTATTTGTAACACTTACCGGATTGAATAAGATACCATATGGATTTTCAGAAATTTCAAATAAATGTGACTTGAATTTTGCCCCAATATTTTCTGTAAAACAGGAACCAATTAACATGAGCTTATCTCCATATTCAATGGGATATTTAGAGGGCTTAGCTTCTAATGTTAATTTGAATTTCATTTGAACAATCTTTGCTTCATAGATTCATACAAAATAATCCCAGCAGCAACTGAAACATTAAATGAATCAAATTTAGTTGCCATGGGGATCTTGAAAAAATAATCTGCGGCTTTTGCTAAATAAGGCTGTACCCCTTTCCCCTCATCGCCCATGATAATACAACTAGGAATCGTTAAATCTAATTCATGAACATTTTTATCTGCACGCATCTCACTTGTAAAAACTTGGATGCCATTCATGTGTAGGTCATCCACCGCTTTTAATAAACTTGTCACACGAACGACATGAATATGTTCCAAAGCGCCAGCACTACTTTTAAATGCCTCTTCATTCAATGCGCCTACACCTTTGTCTGGAATAATCAAAGCTTGTGCACCACAACAATGAATGCTTCTGCTTATGGCCCCAATATTGCGCACATCTGTGACACCATCTAACATCATAAATAAAGGGACATCTCCTTTGGCAACCACAAAGTCAATCACTTCTTGTAAATCTAAATATTTTACATTGGAGATAAATGCAAGGACCCCTTGGTGGTTTGCTTTGGTCATGCCATTGAGTTTTTCAATGGGCACCAATTGAACTGGTATTGTATGTGTTTTTGCAAATTGCTTTATTTCATCTAACCCTTCCCCTTGTGCATTTTTTTGTAGCAAGATTTTTTCAATATTCGATCCTGAGTTCAATGCTTCAATCAATGGTTGACGACCAATGATAAATTTACGTTCTGTAGTAAAACTTGGCCTTGGACTAAATCTTCTTTGTCCATTGAATTTTCCGTCTGGCCTGCCAGATTTATCTGATCGCTCTGATCGAGTCGGTCTGTTGTTTCTTTCCTGCATGGGTCAAAGTTATGGATTAAAATAAAAATCCCGTCCCAATTTGTGTCGAGACGGGATTTTAATTCAATCAATGATTTATTTTAAACCAAAGGCTTTTTTAACCTTGGCAACATAATCTAATTTCTCCCAAGTAAACAATTCCACTTTCATGGTCTTTGTTTTACCATCAGGCGTAGTGAATGTTTTAGTCACTGTTTCATTCTTACGACCCATGTGGCCATAAGCTGCAGTCTCACTATACATTGGCGTTCTTAACTTTAATCTTTGCTCGATAAAGTAAGGACGCATATCAAAAATGCCTTCTACTAATTTACCAATTTGACCATCTGTCATTTTTACTTTAGCAGTGCCGTAAGTATTTACGTTGATAGATGTTGGCTTAGCCACACCAATCGCGTAAGAAACTTGTACCAACACTTCTGAAGCTACACCAGCAGCTACTAAGTTCTTAGCAATATGACGCGTTGCATAAGCTGCAGAACGGTCTACCTTACTTGGATCCTTACCAGAGAAGGCACCACCACCGTGTGCACCTTTACCACCGTAAGTATCAACGATGATCTTACGACCAGTCAAACCAGTGTCACCATGAGGACCACCAATTACAAACTTACCTGTTGGGTTAATATGATACTTGATATCCTTGTTAAATAACTTAGCGTATTTCTTATACTTCGCTTGCACTCTTGGGATCAAAATTTCAATGATATCTTTTTTGATCTTCGCTAACATCTTCGCTTCTGAATCAAAATCATCGTGTTGAGTAGATACTACAATCGCGTCAATTCTTACTGGCTCGTTTTTGTCGTTGTACTCTAAAGTCACCTGAGATTTTGCATCAGGACGTAAATATTTAATCGCCTTATTCTCTCTTCTTAATGCAGCTAATTCAATTAGAATTTTGTGCGCTAAGTCCAAAGCCAATGGCATTAAGTCATCTGTCTCGTTGGTAGCATAACCAAACATCATCCCTTGGTCACCAGCACCTTGCTCTTCCTTCTTCTTTTTATCTACCCCTTGGTTGATATCAGCAGATTGTTCGTGGATCGCAGATAATACACCACAGCTATCCGCTTCAAACATGTATTCACTCTTTGTGTAACCAATTTTCTTGATCACATTACGTGCAATTGTTTGAACATCTAAATAAGCTTTAGACTTTACTTCACCAGCCAATACCACTTGACCTGTTGTTACTAAAGTCTCACAAGCCACTTTTGATTGTGGATCAAATGCTAAAAAGTTGTCGATTAATGCGTCAGAAATCTGATCCGCTACTTTGTCTGGATGTCCTTCAGAAACACTCTCAGATGTAAATAAATAAGGCATATTGTTTTATTTAGATGTTTATTATAAAGTGCAAATATATTAAATAATCCTAATTAATATAGATTGTATAAAGATTGGATTAAATGAATTGTATTATAGATTGGTGTAGAAAATGCGCAACCTCATTCTGAACTTAGAATGAGACCCCCCACCTAATCTTACTCTACCAATCGCTGGTTGGTTACCTAAAGCGGTTGTCAAGAAATCTGTAGCTTGAATTTTATTGAAAGGATAAGGCTGAACGAATTTGATAGAATCGTTGACTGGTGCGTATAATCTAAAATCAAACAATGAATCTTTTCTTGCAATTAAGCCTTGAACATATCTACTCACATTAAAATTGTAAGTAGCTACATTGCTAAAACCATTTAATGATTTTGAGATTTTATATCCACCAAACTGCGCTAATAATTGAGGATTCACCACTCCTTGATAATCATTCGGCACCGACCTTAATTGCTTCGTTGCACTATCATATACTCCTAAGAATAAATAATTTGGCGCAGTCATATAGCTGTCTGTGGTTGTTAAACGAGCAGCATCTGGAACTTGTTCTGCAATCAATTCGGCCCTATGAATAATTTTCTTTTCAAAAGTCTTCAATCCAGGTACTTTAATTTTGACCATGGTACCAGGACTTGTTTGCACATACACCAATGAGTCTTTAGCAAAGCCATTAAGGTGACTTGCAATTTCTGAAGCCGCTCTGTTTCTAAGAATAAAGTTGGCATTTTGTGCGGAGTAATAATTGAACCTAAAATGTGTGACTAAAGTATCTCTTGTTACACTACCTGTTGCACTAGTAGAATAATATAAGGCCAATTTTGTATTAGAATCTAATAAAGCCACTCTGATAAGCGCATTGTGGTTATCAGATGCACTTGTAGATAAAGCAAACCCTGAAAAGGCACTACGGAATGTTGTATCGTTTCTGTAGACCCCATTTGAATCATAGGTCTTTAATAATTCGTTACCTATTGATTGGTTCAATCTTAAACGGATTTGTCTTGAAGCATTTTCAAAACGATCATTGATAGAATCTTTTGCACTTGCAAAATCAAATAATTTTGGATTGCCAATCGCTACCCCTTTTCTTATTCCATAAGCATCGGGATAATTAGCAGCATATAATTTCCCCACTGCTAACGGTGTTGATGGGTCTATTCTGTTGACATAGATTTTAACTGGCTTTGAAGAATCACCATAAAAGCCTTTATAACTTAAAATCAAGACCACCGAATCCACTATAATACTGTCTTTTGTTCCTTTAATGTAGAAAGGATAAAAGGCAGGTTTTAATTGTAAAAATAAAGAAGCACTTGTGTTCCCAAAAATTGGATCATTGGTGATATCACCTAGCATATGCTGATCTGTTGGATAAATTCTTAGTGAATCTTCCATCACCACTGTTTCTGTTTCGACATCTAAAATGGTATCTCTAGTGCTAATTGCGTCTTGGGACAAAAAGTCTATTCCAAGCTCAGAAGTACTAATTCTAGTACAAGAGAAAAGCAATGTAGCTGCGATTGTAAAATAGGTAACCCTTCTAACTATGTTGATAAATGCCATGTATAATTACTTTACTTGCCTGCAAGTTCGTTGTATAAATCTAAATACTCTGTTAAATCAGAATCCCATCCATTGAAAGGCACCACTTTTTTACCTTTCACTGATGAAAATTCTGTCACCAATTTTTTGTCAATCACATCTGAACCAAAAGAAATTGCATCTGCATAAGTTGCACCACCTCTGAACATAGCCGAGTTGGACAATTCTTTAAACGCATCTAACTCTTTCTCCTTTACGTTCGTATTGATCAAAGCCTTGGTCATAAAGTCTTTTGGGAACTGTTCTTCGAATGTATTTTGTCCAATTGTATAGACTACTTTAGCATTGGAGAATACAGGTTCTTTCTTAAAAGCTGTCTTTATATAAGCCGGGATTAAGCCTGTCATCCAACCACTACAGTGAATGATGTCTGGAGGCCAACCGAATTTCTTCACGGTCTCTAGGGCACCGCGGCAAAAGAAAATAGTTCTCATGGCATTGTCATCAAACCATGTTTCATTTTCATCGTGAAATATATGCTTACGCTTGAAAAAATCTTCATTTTCTAAAAAATAGACCTGTAATCTTGCATTTGGTAAGGAAGCAACCTTAATTTGTAAAGGATAATCATCGCTATCCACTTGAACATTGATCCCAGATAAACGAACTACTTCATGTAAACGATGTCTTCTTTCATTGATTACACCAAATCTAGGCATGATACAACGTACTTCTAACCCACTGTCATTGCTTTTGATTGCGAGTTTATTGATTACCTCTGCAAATTCTGTCATCTCTAAATAAGGCGACATTTCTGTGGCAATATATAAGATTCGTTTTTTTTCTGACATTCCTTTAATAGTTTAACTAAGTAACCTCAACGAGTTGGCAAAGGTACGGATTTAAAAGGACTTTATAAAACCCTAAAAAAGCCCAATTATTACGCTTTGTCAGGGGTATTCTAGACATTTGGTTGTAAATTGCGTGGCAACTGAAACGGTACAATAATGGGAAAGTTTCTTAAAATCGGGTTCTTTTTTCTTTTAGGTATCGCCTTGATATGGTGGAGTTTACATCAAATTCCGGCCGAAGAATGGACAAAATTCACGCTCGCGCTCAAGCAATCTAAACTTTGGATTGTATTTCCTGTCTTTATAATACTAGGTCTTTCACATTTTTTACGTGCACTTAGATGGCGGTTAATTATGGAACCACTTGGTTACCAACCAAGTATTGCGAATACCTACTTTGCTGTCCTGATTGGCTATTTAGCCAACCTAGCAATCCCCCGACTTGGAGAGGTTTTAAAATGTACCTTATTAGCAAAGTACGAGAAAGTGCCTGCCGAAAAAATAGTAGGAACCATCGTCGCAGAAAGGGCCTTTGATGTGTTGAGCCTTGGTATTGTATTTTTATTGGCACTTGGTTTACAATTTAATGTGATTGAAGCTGGCTGGAACCAATTAAAAAATCAAACAGCAACCCCTTTGATCAATTCCAATGAGGGTAATTGGAAAATATATGTATACATTGGTATAGGTATCTTATTGCTGGCTCTGTTTTTTATTCTTAGAAAACGCATTCCAACAATAGTCGCCTCCATTAAACAAATACTTAGTGGAATTTGGGAGGGCGTGATGAGTGCTACTAAATTAAAACAACAAAAATTATTCTTTGTATACTCAATTGGCATTTGGTTTTTGTATTTACTAGCCACTTATGTAGGATTGTATGCCACAGCTGGAACAGAAAGTAGTTTTGCCACCGCAATTAGCTGCTTGGCTTATGCAAGTATTGGCATGATACTCACGCCTGGTGGCATTGGTGCATATGCTTATTTTATGGCGAAAGTATTAGAACTAAATGGAGTAGATTATACCTTGGGACTCGCCAATGGAACTTTACAATGGTTTTCCCAGTTCTTAATAGTGCTGGTGTTGGGTGGATTGAGTTTAATTTTATTACCAATCATTAATAAACAAGCTAAGTAAGATGCGCGCAGTGGAACAAATAGCAAATAAAATCATGACCATTGAACAAGCCAAAGCATTCATGCAAGCTTGTAAGACAATTGGAAAAACCGTTGCCTTTACCAATGGCTGCTTTGATATTTTACATCCAGGTCATTTATTTTCATTGGCTCAAACAGCAAAGGAAGCAGATTATTTATTGGTGGGATTAAATAGTGACGCAAGTGTTAAAAAACTAAAAGGGCCAGAACGTCCAATTAATAATACCGAAAGCAGGGCGTCAATCTTAGCTAATTTAGTATTGGTAGATGTGGTGGTTGTATTCGAAGAAGACACCCCACTTGAATTAATTCAAACCCTCCTACCAGATGTGCTTGTTAAAGGAGGCGACTACACAATAGATACCATCGTTGGTGCAAAAGAAGTTATTGCAAATGGCGGAAAAGTAATTATTAATCCAATTGTGGAAGGTTTTTCCACGACAAATATTATTGAAAAAATAAAAAAATAAACATGCAATTTTTACAAGAATTAAAAATTCAAAAAGAAAACGAGGGCAGTTCAACAGGTGCAAAATGGATTCAAAGTAAAGGTGAAATGATTTCCTCTTTTTCTCCAGTAGATAATCAATTGATTGGTGCAGTTGTAACAACAGATGCAGCCGCATATGAACAAGTGATTAAAACTGCAGAAGCTGCATTTATAGAATGGCGTAATTGGCCAGCACCTAAAAGAGGTGAAGTTGTAAGACAATTAGGTGAAGCATTAAGAAAAGATAAAACTGCACTAGGTCAATTAGTAAGCTATGAAATGGGTAAAAGTTTACAAGAAGGATTAGGTGAGGTGCAAGAGATGATTGATATCTGCGATTTCGCTGTTGGTTTGTCAAGACAATTGTATGGTTTGACCATGCACAGTGAAAGACCTTCTCATAGAATGTATGAACAATGGCACCCAATGGGTATTGTGGGTATCATTTCTGCTTTTAATTTCCCTGTAGCGGTATGGAGTTGGAATGCTGCATTAGCATGGGTTTGTGGTAATGTAACCGTATGGAAGCCAAGTGAGAAAACACCATTATGTGGTAATGCCATTCAAAAAATTGTTGAAAAAGTATTTGCAGACAATGATGTACCAGAAGGAGTGAATAATTTAATTCAAGGTGGACGTACTGTAGGAGAATGGATGAGTAAGGATACTAGAATTCCATTGGTTTCTGCAACAGGTTCTACTCGTATGGGTAAGGAATTGAATAAAGAAGTGGCTGGTCGTTTAGGTAAAACCATTTTAGAATTAGGTGGTAATAACGCAATCATCATTACAGAACATGCCGACTTAGACATGTCTTTAATTGGCGCCGTGTTTGGAGCTGTTGGTACTGCAGGACAAAGATGTACAAGTACAAGAAGGTTGATCATTCATGAAAAAATTTATGACCAATTTGTAGAAAAATTAGTGAAGGCCTACCAACAAATTAAAATTGGAGATCCTTTGGATAGCAATAACCATATGGGTCCATTGATTGATAAAGACGCTGTGAAGATGTATTTACAATCTATTGAAGCTTGTAAAAATGAAGGTGGTAAATTTGTTGTTGAGGGCGGCGTATTAGAAGGTGACGCATACGCAAGTGGTTGTTATGTGAAGCCTTGTATTGCAGAAGCAAAACCTCAATTTAAAATTGTACAACACGAAACTTTTGCACCTATCTTATACCTTTTAAAGTATAAGACCATCGAAGAAGCAATTGCCATTCAAAATGAAGTTCCTCAGGGATTGTCTTCTGCAATTATGACTTTGAATATGAGAGAATCAGAATTATTTCTTTCTGCAAAAGGAAGTGATTGCGGAATTGCGAATGTAAATATTGGAACAAGTGGTGCTGAAATTGGCGGCGCATTTGGTGGTGAAAAAGAAACTGGAGGCGGAAGAGAAAGTGGATCTGATGCATGGAAAGCATATATGCGTAGACAAACAAATACCATCAACTGGAGCACTCAATTACCACTTGCACAGGGTATTAAATTTGATTTTTAATTATTGCTATTCCCTATGCGTAGATTGATCCTAACTATATTTTTGTACACCTGTTCCCAAATCGTATGGGGACAGGATGCAAAATTTTGGCATTGGAAAGACCTCGAAAAAGATGGAGTACATGGTGTGAGTCTGTTTAAAGCACAACAACTTTTAACAGATTTAAAGTTAAAGCCCATCCCTATTATCATTGCAGTACTTGATGGCGGTATTGATACTGCACATCCTCAAATTAAACCATTGCTATGGCATAATCCTAAAGAGATACCTGGCAATGCATTAGATGATGACAAAAATGGATATGTGGATGATATATATGGATGGAATTTTTTAGGCAATGCTGCTGGTGAAAATATCAACAAAGCATCTGATGAAAAATCAAGAATCTACCACCGCTATAAAGATGTATTCAAACAAGACCAATTAGATAGTGCATCCTGGGATGCAACAAAAAAACATACATACAAAATGTGGCAGCAAGCCGCAGCTGAAATTGTTTTTACAGACGAAGATGCAGACAATCTATCCTTCATTAAAATGGCGAGGAATGCAGTGGTTAAAATGGGTGCTATTTTAATTCGAGAAATGGAGGATAGTAACTTTTCGACCGAAAAATTAGAAACCTATCAACCCATTGGAAAAATTACTGCAGACACAAAGATTTCCTATTTAAGAACCATGCAGGCTTTAGGCATTGAAAGATCAAATGGCCATCAATCTATTTTGGAGGATCTTGATGAATACATTTCAGGAAAAGAAAAATCCGCAGTCTCCATAGATACCCCACCTGAAGATCTAAGAAAAAAGATCACCCATGACCAATATGAAAATTTTAATGACCAATTCTATGGCAATAACAATATCACAGGTCCTAATGCAAAACACGGAACACATGTTGCAGGATTGGCTGCTGGTATAATAGATACCTTATTCAATAAATCAAACTTTAGCAATCCAATTCAAATCATGGGACTACGTGTGGTACCAGATGGGGATGAATATGATAAGGATGTTGCCTTGGGCATAAGGTATGCAGTGAATAATGGTGCTAAAATTATCAATATGAGTTTTGGGAAATCTTTCTCTCCAGAACAACCATGGGTGGATAGTGCCATTCGATATGCAGCATCAAAAGATGTGTTGATTATTCATTCTGCAGGAAACGAATCTTATGATTTAAATGTTAAATCCGTCTACCCTAGCCCTTTCTCAAATGTCTTTAAGGACAAAGCAATCAATATGATAACTGTGGGTGCAAATAGTGATCCATTGATTGCAGAAAGTCTTTTAACCGACTTTAGTAATTATGGCAACAAAATAGTTGATCTATTGAGCCCCGGAAAAAAAATATATTCAAGCTTACCCAATCAACAGTATGGTTTTTTAGATGGCACTAGTATGTCTGCACCTATCTTAAGTCATATTGCAGCATTGGTTAGAGCTTATTTTCCAAAACTTAGTGCAGCAGATGTTAAAGCAATTCTTTTACAAAGTTGCTGGAAGCCAAATGACCAAAGTACATTGTTCCCTATTTCTTTAGACCAATCCAAAAGATTCAATGATATTAGTGCAGAGGGTGGAATTATCAATGCGGCATTAACCATTCAAAATGCGGCCCTATTTCAAAAAAATAAATATAAAAAATAAATGTCTAGACCAAGCACCACAGAGTATGCCTCGTTTTTTCAAACCTATATCAATTATACCAGTGGTAAGGATTATGAAATATTAGTAAAACAATACCATGACCGTTTAGTGGATTCTTGGAATGCAATTCCTACTGAAAAAATTAAGTATGCATACGGGCCAGATAAATGGACGATACAGCAGATGTTTCAACATGTGATTGATACAGAAAGAATTTTTGCTTACCGCGCACTTGCCATTGCAAGACAAGATAAAACTGCCTTACCAGGCTTTGATGAAAATAGCTACGCGGCAAATGCTGATGCAAGCCATCGAAACTGGAAGGATATGTTAATTGAATGGAGAACAGTAAGACAAGCTACTAATTTATTATTTGCATCCTTCACTCCAGAACAATTAAAAACAAAAGGGAATTGTAATGGGCATGATGTGACTGTAAATGCACTTGGCTTTATTCTTTTTGGACATGCCCTGCACCATTTGCATGTATTGAAAGAGCGTTACGATGTGTGATGATTAAATCAATTCTATTAGAAGGGATAACTCCCCCTTCAAAAATTGAGTATGGCCGAAAGGCAAAAAAGAACCCCTAATTTTATTTAGGGGTTCTTTTTTTATACGATTTTTTGAATTCTTTAATTTAGTTACTAATGTAACTAAATTTCTACTATTTATTACTTAGTCGCGTAAATGTGCACAGCTAATTGAACTTGTGTGTCAATAGCGCCTACTCCGTAATTGATTCCGAATAAAGTTCTGTCAATTGGGAAGAATGCTTCTGCGAAGAATCCTTTTTCGTCAGCACTTCTAATGATAGCTTCAAAGCTGATATCTTTAGTGATACCTTTTAAAGTTACTGAACCGGTTAAAGTTGCTCTATCAGCTGTAGTATACTTAACAGCACTGATATTAAAAGTAGCTTGACCAAACTTTGCTACATCAAAAAAATCAGCTGAAGATAAATGACCAGCTAATTTGTCACCAGCTTCATCTGTTACTTTCATACCAGCAACATCTACCACAAAAGATCCACCAACTAATTTACCACCATCTACTTTTACTGAACCAGACTTCACTGGGAAATAACCAGTATGGAAATCGGACTTCTTAGAACCAGTAAAATCTACTTTACTCTTTTGAGCTGTCACTGTGAAAGTTTCAACTGCTTTTGTAGATTTTGGGTTATTAAAGGAGAACAATGCCACCGTCGCTAATGCGAATGCCGAAGAAAGAATGATTTTTTTCATATTTGTTGTTTTAAATTTTTTAAAATTTGCTGTTTGCTCTAGAATAACAAATTAGGGCTCTTTTTGTTTAATTCGATCCTAAAAATGGGACTTTTTTTGTTTATTCTATTGACAATAGCTTCCCAAAGATATAAAACAATGTTTAAACAACGAAATAAATAATTATAGCTATTTTTCAATCTATTTTCCCCTCATAATCTGCCTTTTATGAATTATCTTTGCCAAAATTTCAGATTATGAACCTGCATGAATATCAAGCAAAAGAGTTGCTTAAAAAGTACAATGTTCCTGTTCAAGAAGGTGTAGCCGTTGATAACGTTAAAGACGCTGTGGCTGCCTACCAAAAAATTGCAACAGAAACCAATAACAAATTTGCGGTTGTAAAAGCTCAAATTCACGCAGGTGGTCGTGGTAAGGGTAAGATAAATGGTTCTGAGCAAAGAGGTGTTGCTGTTGGTAAATCAGCAGAAGACATCGAAAACTTTGCAAAAAATATCCTTGGTGGCACTTTGGTGACCATTCAAACAGGCCCTGCTGGAAAAGTAGTGAGCAAAATTTTAGTGGCGCAAGATGTCTATTATGAAGGTCCTCAACCAACTAAAGAATTATACTTGTCTATCTTATTGGATCGTGCAAAAGGCATGAATGTAGTCATGTATAGCACAGAAGGTGGAATGGATATCGAAGAAGTAGCACACAATACGCCAGAAAAAATATTCAAAGAGTGGGTTCACCCAGGTGGCGGTTTACAAGGTTTCCAAGCAAGAAAGATTGCATTCAACTTAGGTTTAAGTGGAGATGCATTCAAAAGCTGCGTGAAATTTGTTACTAATTTATACAATGCATACGTTGGTTTAGACTGCGGTATGTTAGAGATCAATCCTCTTTTCAAAACTGCTGATGACAAAATCATTGCAGTAGATTGTAAAATGAATATTGACGATAGCGCTTTAATGCGTCATCCAGATTTATTAGCAATGAGAGATGTAACCGAAGAAGATCCTACCGAAGTAGAAGCAGGTGAATTCAATTTAAACTTTGTTAAACTTGACGGTAACGTAGGCTGTATGGTAAACGGAGCTGGTTTAGCAATGGCAACAATGGATATGATTAAGTTAAGTGGTGGTGAGCCAGCTAACTTTTTAGACGTTGGAGGTTCTGCAAATGCACAAACAGTGGAAGCTGGATTCAGAATTATCATGAAAGATCCTAATGTAAAAGCGATCTTGATCAATATTTTCGGCGGTATCGTTCGTTGTGACCGTGTTGCTGCTGGTGTCATTGAAGCATTCAATAAATTAGGCAATATCGATATTCCTATTATTGTACGTTTACAAGGTACCAATGCAGTAGAAGCAAAAAAATTAATTGATGAAAGTGGATTGAAAGTTCAATCTGCTATTCAATTGAGTGAAGCGGCAGATTTGGTGAAGCAAGCTGTAGCTTAATAATTTTTTTAACCCCAACGAACTCGTTGGGGTTTTTTTTAATACATCACTTTTACTTCGGTTAATCCACTAAATGAATAGATATGCCCTGTGGCTAATTCTACACATTCAATGCGTATACGGCGTTTCTTAATTTTTTGAAAGCGCTTTCCTTTTTCTGTTTCAAATAAAGCCCCATCAGGCAAATACGCCACAAATGCCATCCCCTCTTTTTTAACAACATCATATTTTCTCAAAACCAATAATAATGCAGTTTCACCATTAGCAGTTGCTGCAGGGTTTAAGATTGTTTTTTTAAGTGATTTTTTGATATCGATTGGAAAAATATCTCTTTGAATAAAATCGGCTAATAATAAACCATATAAATATTTCCACTCCTTACCATGGGCATCTACCCTATTTTTATATTGCTCATAGCAAAGCAAATGACCCAGTTCGTGTAAAAGTGTAATTAGAAATTCATACTGATTTAAATTTCCATTAACTGAGATTTTATGGTTGGCGCCCATTCTAGGATGCCTATAATCTCCCAACACAGATTTTCTGGCCTTGGTCACTGTTAAGTGCAGTTTGTATTGATGAATCAAGGCTAAAACAGGCTCAAATGCACCTTCTGGCAAATAGGCTTTTAATGCGTGCAGTGGGTGTTCAACTTTTGACAAACGATTTAATTTAAGCGTCTTTTTTGATTTTTGTCCAGCCTATTTCAATCCAAGTATACGAAAGATATAAGCCCATTGCAATCAATAAATTATAGATGCCAATGGGTGCTTTTTTTTGTGTTGCATACCATAATGCTGCCCCACCAAACACAATAAATTTAAGCATTGTACCCATCATCACAGATCGAACCATCACATTGGGTTTACTGAGGTCTACTTGACTTAATCTTTTATAATTTATTAAGGCTATAAGAAACAAAATTCCATTTACAATTCTAATAAAATCGATATTGATAGAAACCAACACATTCATTTGTTGCAAGATTAGGGCCAAGGTTAATACTGCAAAGAACAATGCAAATGCCGGAAGAAACTTTTTTTGAAAATAGATTTTCATTTATTTTTTTGATTTTTGCTGGGTGTCTCTAACAATTTTGAATAGTGAAAATACAATAAATAATGAAGGTAGTATCCATAAAAAAAGGGGTGCTACTCTTTCCATTTTTTGATCTATATACTTACCTAAAAAGATCAGAAGCGTTAATGCAACTGCCCATTGGCTAGCAAGCCCTGCGAACTTCCCCCATTGTATTTGATTGGTATTGCTTTTCATCTGGAAACAATTAATCTAAAGAAGGTAAACTTTCTGGAAGTTGAAGTGGGATGGTATCTAATTGTTGAGGATTACCTTCTGATAAAACTTTTTTAATGCCCTCGATGTATTGTTCCTTAAAGTGAACTGCTTGCTCTAAAGAATCGGTACGAATTTTGAGTAATTCTAATGCAGATCGACTTTCCTTGGTGCCATACCCTGGAATATAATATTTCAAAGGTGTAAATGCAATTAAAGCAATAGTCAATCCAACTAAAAACATGAATGCAATACTCAATCCTAAATACACTGATTTTCTAGATAACCTAAACGCAATAACCTCGTCATAGGTGTCATCGTTCGTCACAACTAGACGATAAGTACTACTGCGTCTTTTAAAAGTATTGTTAATATCTAAGTTTGCCATAATCTTTAATCTGTATAAAGGTACAACCTTTGCTTTATTTAAACGGAATATGCTGTATTTTTAAGGTGCTTATTATCCTATGGCACAAAAAAATAGTTACCCTCAGTTCAAACGCATTATTTGCTTGATAGCAATAGCATCAATTTCCCTATGGGTAAGCCCAAGCTATGCCCAGGATACCACATCAATCTTGGATATTAATAATTCAAAAATTTTAAAAAAAGCAAACAAATTCTTAGATACCACCGAAAAAAAGATAAATAATTTTATCAATAAAAAAATCCAAAAATTTAGAGATAGTTTGAATAAAAAATCAGACAGATTTTTGGAAAAAAATGGATTAAATCAAATCGACAAGCTACTTCCTTATGAGCGCTTGTTAAATAAAAAATACACCCTTGGAAGACGAGCCTACCAAAACACAGTATCCCAATTTAATTACTTATTTTATGCAGAAATTGGGATAGACGAAATAATTCAAAAAGCAAGAGACCTACATGAGGATGATTATACAGAATTACTTCCCTTCTATGATTATGATTTAAGTATAACAGCAAAGGAATCTATTGACTCAATTATTTTCAGATGCAACGCCAATATTGTTTTACATGATCTAAGAAGTAATTACGTAGATGATGCCTATTTAACATTGGCAAAAGCGTACTTATTTCATAAAAACTTTGATACTGCTGCAAGTATCTTACAATTTATAAATTACTCCTTTTTTGATAAAGAAGACGGGGCTGACCTACCCATTGGTAGTAATTTAAATCAACCCGGCAAATTCAGCATTGCATCTCCAGAAAACAATCGTGTTTGGGAAAATAAAAATGTAAGAAATGAAAGTATGATCTGGCAAGCAAGAACATACTTTGAAGCAGGTGAAATGAATGAAGGACTTAGTTTATTACAATTATTGAAAACAGATGCTATCTTCCCAAAACGCTTACAACCTTTTTTGAATGAACAACTGGCTTATGGGTATTATTTATCTGGCATGAATGATAGTGCAGCAAACTACCTTATTAAAGGCTTAGACAATGCAAAAGATCCATTAACCAAAGCAAGATGGTCTTTTCTGATTGCGCAATTGTATGAAAAGGAACAAAAAATTGACCTTGCTTATAACTGGTTCAGAAAAGCTGGATCGATCGTATCCAACCCTATTATTGCAGTTTATGCAAGTATTTATATGGCTAGTATTGATGCAAATCGTGGAAAAAAATCATGGGAAAGTCTAGCCTATGATTTAGAGCGTATGATTAAAAAAGATAAGTACGCTGCTTTTGCAGATATTATCTATTATGAAATGGCACAACTTGCAGTTCGCAACCAAGCGATATCAAAAGCAAATCAATGGCTTATTGCTTCTATTCAGAAAAATGAAAAAAATACTAAGCTAAAGCAAAAAACTTTAGTTCAATTAGGTGCAATTAATTATAAAATAGATCAATTTTCGGTTGCTAAAATAGCCTATGAAAATTTAAACGACTTATTAAAAACTTTTCCAAATTATGATCAAATCACTTTAAGGAAAAAGTGGATAGACAAAATAGCGAACTTAAACGAATTGATTGCAATCGAAGATAGCTTACAAATGATTTATAATGCCCCAAAAATAGCGCAAGAAAGAATGGCTATGCAATGGCAAAAAAGGACTGCCCTTTTGAAGGCTCAAGAAAAGGATTTATTCAAAGACCCTAACAATCAAAAAGCAGGGTCTGTCAATTACAACAACCAAAACAATATTCCTGGCTATACATTTGGTAACGCATTTGTAAATACGACACCAAATAAAGAGGTGAAATCAGACTTCTACTTTGACAATCCTCAAAATGTAAGCATGGGGATAACGAACTATATCAAAAAATGGGGTGATCGTCCAAATGTTGACAACTGGCGTAGAAAAACAACGATACAAATAGCAAGAGCAAGCCAAGTAAATGCGAATATAGATAGCACTCAAGCTTCTATGCAGTTAAATACAGCGCAAGTAGTGAATAAAAGTATCAAGTCAACAACTCAAGAGAAAGATAGTGCCGAGAAGCTTAGCATCCAATTGATTGAAACAGACACAGATTTGAAGCAATCCAAAATTAATTGGAATAATAATAGCTTATCTATAGCAAAAATATTTTTATACGAACTAAATGATTTTGAAAAAGCATTGCCAAGATACAAAGCGGTAATTCAAAATGATATTGAACCAGCTACGACTGAAAGTGCTTTACTCGATTTGGCAAGCCATTACTTGCATATTGGACAAATAACTACTTCTGATAGCCTTATATCGCTTATTACAAAACAATTTCCAGAGGGTATTTATGTACAAAAGAAACGAGCTAAAGAAAATCTAGATCGTATAGATAAAAATAGTGCTGAGGCATACAAAACTGCTTATTTTTTAGCACAAATTGGAGACTGGGATCAATTTGGCACTCAAATGGAAGAAGCGCAAAAGCAATTCAAGGGTACCAAGTGGAATACCCCCTATCAGTTTTTAAGAGTTAAAATGTATGCTCAATTAGGTAAAGACAGCCTAGCAATTGAATACTGTAACGAAATTATAGCACAAAATAAAAGCGAGTCCATTAAAGCAAAGGCTAAAAACATTATTACTGAGATTAATAACAGAAAAGCCACCGAAGCCTATCTGGCAGCTTTAGTTATAGTTAAGCCAACTAAATTGATCAATACAAATGAAGAAGCCATTGAACGAAACAAATCAACTGCAATCAGTTTAAAGGATGATCGCAATATTAATAGTAATCCAAAAAATGACAGTACCCTTTCTAAAAATATAATCAATCAAATTAAGTTTACCAATGATAGCCTAGAACAACACTATATTGCTCTGCAAACCATAAATGTTTCTGCTGTATTTGTGAAAGAGATACAAAATGCAATTAAAGACTTCAATACAGAAACATTCAAACAACTGAACCTTGTAGTGACTTATGTTCAGTTTACAGACCAAAGTCATATTGTATGGATTGGGCCATTCACAAAAGCATCAGATGGTCTGGCCTATATCAATAAAGTGAAGCCTAGATTAAGTACAGAAATTATTTCCTTCATTGCTAAAAGACAATACGACTTAACTTTGATAGGAAAATCGAATATCGTTTTAATTACCAATCAGGAGCAATTAGATCAATATAAGCGTGATAAATCAAATTATTATTTTAAACCTTAAAAGGTAAAAAAGTGAATTCAGAAAATAAAACAACAGCAAAAGAGATTAAAAAAGGACCAAAGAATTGGGTTAAACTATTCTGGAAATATTACCTGATTTCAGCAGGTATCTTTTTGCTTTTTATACTCATGCTCAATTTTGGGTGGATTGGAGATATGCCCGATTTAGATGATATTGAAAACCCAACAGCTTCCTTGGCTAGTCAAGTTTATGCGCAAGATGGAACGCCCATGGGTAAGTTTTATTTAGAGGACAGAATTAGTGTTAAGTATAGAGATATTAGCCCCTATTTATTGCAAGCCCTTGTTGCTACAGAAGATAAACGATTTTATGACCACTACGGTATCGACGGCGAAGGCTTATTAAGAGCAGTTGCTTTTCTTGGTAGTCAAGGTGGTGCATCTACCATCACCATGCAGACTGCAAAGAATTTGTTTACGGATAATTGGGGGACAAAAAATAAACTCTTAAGAGTCATTCAAAAAATCAAAGAGAGTATAATTGCCATCAAACTAGAGCGCAACTTTACAAAACAAGAAATCATCACATTATATTTGAATACAGTACCTTTTAGTGAGAACCTTTTTGGGGTAAGCAATGCCTCTAGGTCTTTTTTCCAAAAGGAACCAGATCGTTTAACCATCGAAGAGGCTGCATTATTGATTGGAATGATCAATGCGCCTACTAAATACAATCCCAATAGGAATCCTAAATTAGCAATTGATAGAAGAAACTTGGTATTGAATAGAATGGCTGGCGAAAAATACATCACAGAGGATCAAGCAACAGCATTAAAAGCTTTACCATTAGTGACTAATTTCAAAAAACTAGACGAAAATAATGGTCTAGGCCCCTACTTTAGAAGTTACCTTGGAGAGTACATGAAAAAGTGGTGTAAAGAACACAAGAAGAATAATGGGGATGCTTATAATTTATACAGAGACGGATTGAAAATTTACACAACCATTAACCCTCGTATGCAATTGTACGCAGAGGAGGCGGTTGCAAGACATATGGCCTACTTGCAAAGAGAATTTAACAAACAATCCAATATTAAAACAGGTTCGGTTTGGAAAGACTTTAGTAGCCAATTGGAATTAGCAGTTAAACAAACAGATCGCTGGAGGAATTTGAAACGTGATGATATGGAGGAAACAGAAATCAGAAAAACATTTGATGAAGTTTTACCAATGCGCGTTTTTGCATGGAATAAAAACAGGTTCATTGATACCATCATGACGCCAATGGACTCCTTAAAGTACCATAAACAAATGCTGCAAACTGGATTCTTAGCAGTAGACCCTTTCACTGGCGAAGTCAAAGCCTGGGTGGGTGGTATAGACTTTAAAACTTTTAAATATGACCACGTCAATATCAATACAAGAAGACAAGTAGGTTCTACTATGAAACCACTATTGTATTCTTTAGCAATAGAAAAAGCAGGCTTCACACCATTTAGTATTGTACAGGATCAACAACAAAATT
>Ga0208595_1000236_pt1 | contig 21664 bp, 25 predicted proteins | sample LakMenEpi28Jun11_FD_150742 | JGI IMG/M metagenome (GOLD analysis project Ga0208595, IMG submission 150742) | Freshwater microbial communities from Lake Mendota, WI - 28JUN2011 deep hole epilimnion (SPAdes) | ecosystem: Environmental > Aquatic > Freshwater > Lake > Epilimnion/Euphotic zone ...
AAAGGCCCGAATAACATGCGCTCTGCTTCTTTTGCGGGGTCATGTTCCGGGTCGGCAGCAAGGCGGCTATACTGGTTATATATGGGGCTCATGGGTTGGCGGTGTGCGGCCATGTCGGTGAAGCCTCCCGCGCTTACCTTGCCGGGCACGACATCAAGATGCGTTCCCATCGGTAAGTATCCATAGACCCGCTCACCTACCGCGATATCGGGGCAATGTGATTTTTCAACGACTGCATGGCCCCACATCGGCACGACACCAAAATCCCCATCCGCCGGAAAAAAATTCCAATACCCAAACATGTCACCGATGACGGCGTAAGTGATGTTATTCGCGGTGACGGAGAAGCTTTCGATTCGCAAACGAACTGCACCTTCGCCGAGCGACGGCGATGCCGCTTCATGCACCTGCGTCTGCGTCAGCGCTTGTTTGTTTACCCAGATTGTCGTTGCCATGTTTTTGGTTCTCCTGCGGTGGGCATAACGGGCGGATGTTATGCATTCAATAGCGTCAATTGTTCACGCTGATGTGAATATGCACTTTGACAATCACATCACAGTGTGAAAAAGACGAATCATGAGCACGCAACTGATCACGAAACTTCGTAGCCTCGTCAACGACGGTGGCTTGTCACGGTCCGGCTTGGCCCGCGCTGCTGGCCTTCATGCCAATACCTTACGCGACTTGGATGAGCCGGGCTGGAACCCGACCGCTGAAACTTTACGTAAGTTGGAAAGCTATTTGTTCTCTAACGATGACACGCCTGCGCTCGTGCCGATTGAGGAAATCATTGAAGAGGCGCGCAATGGCCGTATGTATATTCTCGTCGATGATGAGGATCGTGAAAATGAGGGCGACCTGATTATCCCTGCGCAAATGGCAACGCCAGACGCGATCAATTTCATGGCCACGCATGGCCGTGGCCTCATTTGTCTTTCCATGACCAAAATGCGCTGCGAACAGCTTGGCCTGACGCCTATGGCGCGGGAAAACCGCGAAAGCATGCAGACCGCCTTTACCGTGTCCATAGAAGCGCGTGAGGGCGTTACGACAGGCATCAGCGCCGCAGACCGCGCACGCACCATATCCGTTGCTGTGGATGCCTCTATGGGGCCTGACGATATTGTTTCGCCGGGGCACGTCTTTCCACTGACGGCACGCGATGGCGGGGTTCTGGTGCGCGCTGGCCATACGGAGGCCGCTGTCGATATCAGCAGGCTTGCTGGTCTCAATCCGTCGGGCGTGATTTGTGAAATCATGAAAGACGATGGCACAATGGCGCGGATGGACGACCTTGTTGCCTTTGCCCGTATGCATAACCTGAAAATGGGCACGATTCGCGATTTAATCGCCTATCGCCGCAAGCATGACCATTTGGTCGAAAAGCGTGCGGAGATGAAGTTCAACAGCCGCTGGGGCGGGGACTGGACCGCCATGACCTTTTACAACAAGGCGACGGGCGATGAGACGATCGCTTTGGTAAAGGGGCGCATTGACCCTGAAAAACCGAGTTTGGTGCGCATGCACACCATGTCGATGTTCGTTGACGTGTTTGGCGAAGAAAACGAGCGTTCTGGCCTGCTGTCCCGCTCGATGGAGGCCATTGCGGACGAAGGCGCTGGCGTTATTGTGGTCATCAATAAGCCAATGAAAAACGTCGTTTCCCGGTTCATGCAACTGCGCGCCGAGGGCAAGCAAGCTGGAGCGCCGGAGATCGAGGAATTGCGCGATTATGGAGGCGGTGCGCAAATCCTTACTGAACTTGGCGTCCACGACATGATGTTGCTCACCAACACGCACCACACGCTGGTTGGCCTTGAAGGCTATGGCCTTTCCATTGTAGGCGAAAGGCCTATTCCCGGCACTGGAGGCGAGTAATGGCAAAGTTTCTTATCGTTGAAGCGCGGTTTTATCACCATCTGAACGACATGCTCGTGTCAGGTGCGAAGGCTGCGTTGAAGGCCAAGGGGCATGAGGTTGAGGTTATTACTGTGCCCGGCGCGCTCGAAATTCCCGGCACAATTGCAATGGCCGCAGAGGCGCAGATGTATGACGGCTTTGTCGCCATTGGTGTCGTTATTCGCGGGGAAACCTATCATTTTGAGATCGTCGCTGGTGAAAGCGCGCGCGGTATCATGGCGTTGACGATGGACGGCATCGCAATCGGCAACGGGATATTGACGGTTGAAAACGAAGAGCAAGCCATTGTGCGCGCTGACCCCAAGCAAAAGGACAAGGGCGGGGAGGCGGCCATTGCGGCGATGGCCTTGTTGGCGTTACAAAGTAAATTCGGGTGACGAAAAATTGGGTTGCGTAATAAAGTTGCGCATTCCTTTTCCTGCTTTGCGCGTTATATACTTCCCAAGTATAGCAATTTTGTCGCCTTGGACTTGGTTCAGGGTCCATCGCGCCTCTAAGGGCCGGGCTTGAGAGGAAAAATGGATGCTGAAAAATGTTCAGCATGACGGAGTGTCTGCATGAGCGCGCCCGTCCTGCCAACGTCGATAAACCCCGACTCCGAGGAGGTTAAGGCGCGCGCTGCCCACAATCGGGCGTTGCGCGATGCGCTTTGGGCAAAGGTGGCTGAAGCAGCGCTGGGCGGTAATGAGAAGTCGCGCGAGCGGCACACGTCGCGTGGCAAATTGCTGCCAAGGGAGCGCGTCGAACGCCTGCTGGATAGCGGTTCGCCTTTCCTAGAAATCGGCCAGCTTGCAGCGTGCGACCTGTATGATAGCGAAATTCCCGGTGCTGGCCTGATCACGGGAATAGGCCGCGTTTCGGGCCGCCAGTGCATGATTGTCTGCAATGACGCGACGGTAAAGGGTGGCACTTATTACCCGATGACCGTCAAAAAGCATTTGCGGGCACAAGAAATTGCCGAGGCGAACCACTTGCCGTGCATCTATCTGGTCGACAGCGGCGGCGCGAACCTGCCGCATCAGGACGAGGTTTTTCCCGACCGTGACCATTTCGGGCGCATCTTTTTCAACCAAGCCAATATGAGCGCAAAGGGCATTCCGCAAATCGCCTGCGTTATGGGAAGCTGCACCGCAGGCGGCGCTTATGTGCCCGCCATGTCCGACGAGAGCGTTATTGTCCGCAACCAAGGTACAATCTTTCTCGCCGGGCCACCATTGGTCAAGGCCGCGACTGGAGAGGAAATCAGCGCGGAGGATCTCGGCGGCGGCGATCTGCATGGCCGTAAATCGGGCGTGGTCGATCATGTCGCGGAGAATGACGAACATGCGTTGACGATTGTGCGTGATATCATTTCGCATTTGGGCGGAGCGTGTTCCCCAGCGCAGGCTGGGGCCCAGACGCCGTCAGGCTGGACCCCGGCCTGCGCCGGGGCACGCGAGCCGCGTCCGCCCAAATATGACGCGGACGAACTCTACGGCGTTATCCCCGACGACGTGCGCGCGCCTTATGACGTCCACGAGGTGATTGCGCGGTTGGTTGACGGCAGCGAGTTTCATGAGTTCAAGGCGCTTTATGGCACCACGCTCGTCTGTGGTTTCGCACATATCTGGGGGATGCCCGTTGCGATCCTTGCCAATAACGGCGTGTTATTCTCGGAAAGCGCGGTCAAGGGCGCGCATTTCATCCAACTGGCGCAGCAACGCGGCACCCCGTTATTGTTCCTGCAAAACATCAGCGGCTTCATGGTCGGCGGCACATATGAGGCGCAAGGCATCGCCAAGCATGGCGCAAAACTCGTCACCGCCGTCGCCACCGCAAGCGTGCCGAAGATCACCGTGCTGATCGGCGGCAGTTTTGGCGCGGGCAATTACGGCATGTGCGGGCGGGCCTATTCGCCGCGTTTCCTCTTCACCTGGCCCAATGCGCGGATTTCGGTGATGGGCGGCGAGCAGGCGGCAAGCGTGCTGGCGACCGTGCACCGTGACGCCGAGAAATGGACGCCGGAGGAAGCCGAAGCCTTCAAGGCCCCGATCCGCCAAAAATATGAAGATGAAGGCAACCCGTATTACGCGACCTCGCGATTGTGGGATGACGGGATCATCGACCCTGCGCAGACAAGGGATGTGCTTGGGCTGGCGTTAGCGGCGGCGCTGAACGCGCCGGTTGAGGAGGCGCCCCGCTTCGGGGTGTTTCGGATGTGAGTGACCTTGGTTTTACCCATATCGCGCTCGTCTGTTCAAATGCAGATAAGACAATCGCGTTTTACCGGCGCTTCGCGGACATGACTGTAATCCACGACCGGCGCGATCCAAACGGGCGGGTGTTTTGGCTATCTGACCTCAAGCGCGCTTTCGCTATTGTGTTTATCGAGCGCACAAACGGCGAAGCGCCCTTGGGACCACTCGGTCACTTGGGTGTCTGTTTGAAATCAAAAGATGAAGTGGATAATCGCATAACGGCCGCGCGAGAACTTGGCTATATCGTCAGCGATCCTGAGGAATCTGGACCACCTGTAGGATATTGGGCATTCGTTGCAGATCCTGATGGCCACACCTTAGAACTAAGCTATGGCCAAGAGGTTCAACTGCACGTTGAGAAAGCGCTATGATCCAATCGCTCCTCATCGCCAACATAAACGACTTTGTAGTTTCCCCTCCGTCAGTGCTTCGCACTGCCACCTCCCCCAGACAAGCTGGGGGAGGATTTCGGGTGAGGCGCTTGGTCTTGCAAATCCTCCCCGAGCTTGTCTCGGGGAGGGGGACCGCCGCCGGAGGCGGTGGTGGAGGGGCTTGCGATGCTTAAGGATATCGCGCCCAAGCCCGCTTCCGGTTACGTTGCTCGCGCTAGGAAATTGCGGAAAGAGATGACTTTACCAGAAGTGCTGCTTTGGCGCTTGCTTCGCGGCCAGCCGCAAGGAGTAAAGTTTCGCAGGCAGCACCCAAGCAGCAGGATTGGTATGGACTTCTATTGCTTGGACGCTCGGCTGGTGATTGAGGTCGATGGCATTGCGCATGACATGGGCGATAATCCCGAGCGCGACTTAAACAGGGACGCTTGGTTGCGCTCAAATGGGATTGATACGGTTCGCATTCCTGCAACAGATGTGTTGAAAGACGTCGCCGCAGTTGCCGACGGCATTGTCAGATTGGCGCTTTCGCGCCTGCCCCTCCACCACCCGGCAATTGCCGGGCGGTCCCCCTCCCCGAGACAAGCTCGGGGAGGATTTGAGAAAGAATTATGATCCAATCGCTCGTCATCGCCAATCGTGGCGAAATTGCCTGCCGGATTATCCGTACCGCGCGCGACATGGGTATTCGCACGGTTGCGGTCTATTCGGATGCCGATGCTAAGGCGCTGCATGTGCGAGAAGCGGATGAGGCGGTGCATATTGGGGCGTCTCCGGCGCGGGAGAGCTATCTTGTGGGCGAGAACATCATCGCGGCTGCGCTCGCCACGAAAGCAGAGGCGATCCATCCGGGCTATGGTTTTCTCTCCGAAAATGCCGAATTTGCGCAAGCGGTGATTGATGCCGGGCTGATCTGGGTTGGGCCGAACCCTGCCAGCATTACCGCAATGGGCCTGAAAGATGCGGCCAAGAAGCTGATGGCCCAAGCGGGTGTGCCCGTTACCCCCGGCTATATGGGCGCAAATCAAGACCCGGATTTTCTCGCCGAACGCGCCGCCGAGATCGGCTATCCTGTGCTCATCAAGGCCGTCGCGGGCGGCGGGGGTAAGGGGATGCGTAAGGTTGATGACGCAGGCGACTTTGCCGATGCGCTCGCCTCTTGCCAGCGTGAGGCCAGCGCGTCGTTCGGCAACGCCCATGTCTTGATCGAGAAATATATCCAACGCCCGCGCCATATTGAGGTGCAGGTCTTCGGCGACACCCATGGCAACATCGTCCATCTGTTCGAACGCGATTGCTCGCTCCAGCGCCGTCACCAGAAGGTGATTGAGGAAGCCCCTGCGCCGGGGGTGACGCCATACACCCGCGAGCTGATTTGTGGAGCGGCTGTTCGCGCAGCAAAGGCCGTAAATTACGTTGGTGCTGGAACGATCGAATTCATCGCCGATTCTTCCAAGGGCTTCATCGATCCGGACCTCGTGTGGTTCATGGAAATGAACACCCGGTTGCAGGTCGAACATCCCGTCACTGAGGAGATTACTGGGGTCGATCTGGTCGAATGGCAAATTCGCGTAGCGAGCGGCGAGCCACTTCCGCTTCGGCAGGACGAGCTGAGCATTGATGGTTGGGCGATGGAGGCAAGGCTTTATGCCGAAGACCCGGCGAAAGGATTTTTGCCGAGCGTTGGCAGGCTGGAGTTTTTCGAGCTCGATGGCAGTGTCCGTATCGACACAGGCGTGTGTCAGGGGTCCGAAGTCTCGCCATTTTATGACCCGATGATTGCCAAAATGATCGCCCATGATTTGGACCGCGAAGGCGCGATACGGTCGCTCGCATGGGCTTTGAACGATAGCAAAATTTGGCCGGTTAAAAACAATGCCGCGTTTCTTATCAACGCGCTTGAACATCCGGATTTTGCCTCGGGCAATGTCGATACCGGTCTGCTGCAGCGCGCAGGCGACGCGTTGATTCCTGACGAGGCCCCCGACAAGCATTATTTGGCGCGGAGCGCAGAGCAGTATACCAATCAGGCAGTTGCGGGCTTTCGTCTCAACCGGAGTCGCAATCACAAGGCTGTCTTGTCGGTCGATGGAGTTGCGACAATAGTCGAAATTCCGATTGTCGAGTATGTAGACCTGAGACCGTTTATTTTCAGCCAAGCCCCGCCAAAGGGTTTCTTCCAGACTGGCAATGGTCAGACTTGGTGGGTCGAACCTTATCGCTATGCTGGCGGCGCGCATGCTTCAGCCCATGACGGCGATATTCTCTCCCCCATGCCGGGCCGCATCATCGCGGTCGAGGTCGCTGCGGGCCAAACCGTTAATAAGGGCCAGAAACTCCTCACGCTCGAAGCGATGAAGATGGAGCATAGCCTCATTGCGCCGTTTGACGGGGTCGTGGCGGAACTTAATGCCGTGGCTGGCGCGCAGGTGCAGGTTGAGGCGTTGTTAGTGCGGATTGCGGCGGTGGAATGATGATGAGCGGCACAAAAATCCTCCCCGAAACGGGGAGGGGGACCACCGCAGGTGGTGGAGGGGCACCCTCGGTCGAGCGAAGCGTAGGCGGCACGTGCCCCTCCGTCACGCCTTCGGCGCGCCACCTCCCCGGTTCGGGGAGGATTTAATGGCAGGACGTTACTTCAACCAATGGCAAATCGGCGACACCATCGCCCACGAAATTCGCCGCACGGTGACGGAGACAGACAATCTTTTGTTCTCGGTCATGACCCACAATCCGCAACCGCTGCATATCGACGCGGAGGCGGCGAAGGCCAGTGAGTTTGGGCAGATTCTCGTCAACGGCACCTTCACTTTTGCGCTGATGGTTGGGCTATCGGTGGGCGACACCACGCTTGGTACGTTGGTCGCCAATCTGGGCTATGATAAGTTGGTGATGCCAAAACCGGTGTTTATCGGCGATACGTTGCGCGCCGAGACCGAGGTTATTGCGCTCAAGGAGAGCAAATCACGGCCCGATGCCGGGGTTGTGACTTTTCTGCACCGATGCATCAATCAACGTAACGAACTTGTTTGCCAAACTGAGCGTGCCGCGTTGCTAAAGAAAGCGCTGACTGATAACTAGACCGTAGTGCTGAGCCTGTCGAAGCACGCCCCACCGATAAGCGCCCTTCGACAGGCTCAGGGCTTCGGTGAAGTTGAAAGGCGTCGCCTCCATGAAACTACGCTCGCTCCTTTTCGTCCCGGGTGACCGGCCTGATCGCTTTGCCAAGGCCGCCGCCAGCGGCGCTGATGCCATTATCATCGACCTAGAAGACTCAGTCGGCTTGGAGCGCAAAATTGTCGCACGCGAGGCGGCGGCGGAGTATCTTTCCGGCGACCGGCCAGTGCCCGTGTTCGTCCGTGTGAACCCGCAAGATAGCCATATGACGCATGACGATCTCGCGTCAGTCCTGCCCTATATTCCAGATGCTATTGTCTTGCCCAAGGCAGAAGGCGCGCGCTCGGTCAATTGGCTACGCGCCGAAGCCGCGGCAGTGGCCGATAGTCAGGATGGCGAGGCACCACCCATCTTGCCCATCGCAACCGAAACGCCAGGCGCGGTGTTTGACCTCGGCAGCTTGCGTGACGTCGCAGTTTATCTGGCGGGTGTCAGCTGGGGGGCAGAGGATTTGCCCGCTGCCATCGGCGCAGTGACCGCGCGCGAGGCGGACGGCAGATATACTGCGCCATATGAAATGGTCCGGTCGCTCACGCTTTTTGCGGCCCATGCCGCAGGTGTTGCAGCGATTGATACGGTGTTTCCGAACATAAGTGATCAGGATGGTCTTGCCGCCTATGTGGCCCGCGCCGCGCGCGATGGTTTTAGCGGCATGCTCGCCATTCATCCGTCGCAGGTTGCCGCCATCAACGCTGGCTTTACGCCTTCTTCGGCGCAGATCGCCCATGCCCAATCAATCGTTGATGCGTTCGCAGCCAACCCCGGAGCGGGTGTGCTGCAACTGGACGGTAAAATGATCGACGCGCCGCATTTGAAAGCGGCGCTGTCGATTTTAAAACGCGTTTAGGCCGTCAAAATAATGCGTCGCTCCAGCGTAGGCTGGAGCCTATCTCGCCTTGCAGTCAGACTGACAGACGTGATGGGCCCCAGCCTGCGCTGGGGCGACGGGTCAACTGAACCGGCATTATGCCTAAGCCGCAAGCTTCCGCAACACGTAGTGCAGAATTCCACCGTTCATGAAATATTCGATTTCGTTCGCGGTGTCGATGCGGCACAAAGTGTCGAAATTGAACGTTGAACCGTCCTTGCGGGTGACCATCACGGTCACGGTCTGGCGCGGCTGAAGCATTCCAACGCTGGTGATTGTGAAGCTATCATCAGCGGTCAGGCCAAGCGTTGTCCGGCTTTCACCGTCCATGAATTGCAGCGGCAATACGCCCATGCCGACCAAGTTCGAACGGTGGATGCGTTCGAAGCTTTCGACGATGACGGCGCGGACGCCGAGCAGGTTGGTGCCCTTGGCGGCCCAATCGCGCGAAGAGCCGGTGCCATATTCCTTGCCGGCGATGACCACCAATGGCGTGCCGTCGGCTTTATGCTTCATGGCGGCGTCGTAGATGGGCATGATTTCGCCATGGTAGCTGCTCATGCCGCCTTCGATGCCGGGGACCATTTCGTTTTTGATGCGGATATTGGCGAAGGTGCCGCGCATCATGACTTCATGATGGCCGCGCCGCGCGCCGTAGCTGTTGAAATCTGCCTTGCTAACCTGATGTTCCATAAGGAATTTTCCGGCAGGGCTGTCCGCCTTGATGCTTCCGGCGGGGGAGATATGGTCGGTGGTGATGGAATCGCCCAAGATCGCCAGCGGCTTTGCCTCGATGATGTCCATCACCGGCGCGGGCGTCATGCTCATCCCTTCAAAATAAGGCGGATTGGCGACATAGGTCGACCCGGCGCGCCATGTATAGGTGTCCGAACCTTCGACCTGGATCTTCTGCCAATGCGCATCGCCTTCATAGACCGTCGCATAACGCGCGGTGAACATCGAACGGTCGATGTTTGCGGTCATGACATCATGCACCTCTTGGTTGGTGGGCCAGATGTCGCGCAGATACACGTCCGAACCGTCGGTCGCTTGCCCGATGGGCGTCGTGGTGAAGTCTTCGGTCACGGTGCCCTTTAACGCATAAGCGACCACCAAAGGCGGCGAGGCCAGGAAGTTCGCGCGCACATCGGGCGACACGCGGCCTTCAAAGTTGCGGTTGCCCGAAATGACCGAGGCAGCGACAATGTCATGGCCGTTAATCGCCGCCGAAATCGGCTCGGCCAATGGTCCCGAATTGCCGATGCAGGTGGTACAGCCATAGCCGACCAAGTTAAAGCCGACCGCGTCCAGATCCGCCGTCAGGCCCGCACGATCGAGATAATCGGTTACAACCTGTGACCCCGGCGCAAGCGATGTCTTCACCCATGGCTTGGGCCGCAAGCCAAAGGCATTGGCCTTGCGCGCTACCAAACCAGCGGCAACCAATACGCTTGGGTTCGATGTGTTGGTGCAGCTTGTAATCGCGGCAATCACAACATCGCCATCGCCAATATCGTGCGTCTTGCCCTCAACCGCGACGCGCTTTGCGCTGTCATGCTTGTAGACGTTGATGAGGTCGTCGTTGAACACATTGTCGACTTGGGTCAGGATGACCTTGTCCTGCGGCCGCTTCGGTCCAGCTAGCGAAGGCACCACCGATGCCATATCCAGCTCCAACGTATCGGTGAAAATCGGGTCGGCCATATCGGCATAGGCCCAAAGCCCTTGTTCCTTGGCATAAGCCTCCACAAGCGCAATCTGGTCCTCATCCCGGCCGGTCAGGCGCAGATATTCGATGGTCTTTTCATCAATGCCAAAGAAACCACAGGTCGCACCATATTCAGGCGCCATGTTAGCAAGGGTTGCACGGTCGGCAAGCGACAGCGACGCAAGGCCTGGGCCATAATATTCGACAAAGCTGCCAACCACGCCCTTGGCGCGCAGCATTTGCGTTGCGGTCAGAACAAGGTCAGTCGCGGTCACGCCCTCTGCCAATGCACCGGTCAGCTTGAAGCCAACGACTTCAGGGATCAACATCGACACCGGCTGCCCCAGCATCGCGGCCTCCGCCTCAATCCCGCCCACGCCCCAACCAAGGACGCCAAGGCCGTTGATCATCGTTGTATGGCTGTCGGTGCCAACGCAGGTATCGGGGTAAGCTATCGTCGCGCCGTCAACGCCAGTGCTCGTCCAAACGGCCTGCGCAATATGCTCCAGATTGACCTGATGGCAAATGCCAGTGCCGGGGGGGACAGCCTTGAAATTGTTGAGCGACTTGGAACCCCATTTCAAAAAGTCATAGCGTTCGGCATTGCGTTGATATTCGATTTCGACATTCTGCTCCGCCGCCTTGGGATGGCCGAATTCATCGACCATGACGCTATGGTCGATGACCAGATGGACAGGGACCAGCGGATTAATCTTCGACGGGTCCGCCTTCAACGCGGTCATCGCATCGCGCATCGCGGCGAGATCGACCACGCACGGCACGCCGGTGAAATCCTGCAACAATACGCGGGCAGGGCGATATTGAATTTCGCGGTCCGACTTTGCGTCTTTCTGCCAATCGATCAACGCCTGCACATCCTGCACCGATACGGTGAAGCCGCCATCTTCAAAACGGAGCAGATTTTCGAGCAATACCTTCATCGAAAACGGCAAACGCGACACATCGCCCAATTTCTCCGAGACCTTTTTGATCGAGAAATAATCCACCGTCTTACCGCCAGCGGTCAAGGTGGAACGGGTTTGCAGGCTGTCTAATCCGATTGCGGTCATGGTGATATTGTCCCTTAAAATTTGGGCTTTTGGCCGGATGGGGAAGACAACACGGTCGCCGCTATCTACGGCCAATAAACGCGCGTCAAACCAGCACAAAAGCGGGAGAGTCGTTTGCTGGCCGCGCCTTAGCGCTTATGGGGTGGGGGTGCAAGTGGCGGACAATGAAAAGATATTGGATAATGATACCGCATAAGGTATCATCATTCAAATGACGAGAGTAGAAAATGATGGTCCAGAAAATGACTGAATATGCAATCATGGTCGAACCCTTGGCGCAGGCCGATGGCGGCGGCTGGTTAGCAAGCGTTCCGGCGCTGCCCGGCTGCATCGGCGATGGCGAGACGCCCGAAGAAGCCTTGGCCGATGCCGAACGTGCGATTGCCGAATGGATGGACGCGGCAAAGGCGCTTGGCCGCGAATTGCCGGGACCATCATCGCTCGGCCAATGGCGCCAACGCGTGCCGCGCTCCTTGCATGAGAAGCTCAAGATCGTCGCCGCGCGCGAGGGCGTTTCGTTGAACAGCTATGTGGCGAATGTGTTGGCGGAGAATGTGGGGCGGGTGGGGTAGTTGGGTATCCTTTGGTCAACTAAGTGGAGTGAGACTTGCGAACCCTCTCATTGTGCCGTTATACGCTGTAAGCCTATTGACGCTCGATAGAAATTGGAACCCGAATGATTGTCCGAAATCTCAAACTCAGAAATTGGCGGAATTTCCGCGAGGCAGACGTCCCGTTGGCAGAAACAACATATCTCCTCGGTGCAAATGCGGCAGGTAAATCTAACCTCTTAGATGTATTCCGATTTTTACGAGACATCAGCAAAGCGCAAGGGGGAGGGCTCCAGAAAGCTATTGCCGATCGCGGAGGTATCTCGAAATTGAGGTGCCTACATGCGCGCAGTGCTCCAGAGGTTAGCATTGAACTCGAAATTGAAGCTGGAGACAACAACTGGAATTACACGATTGCATTCAAGCCAGAAGGTAAAGGTGCTCAACGAATTATCATATCAAAAGAGGAAGTTCGCAAAAACGGCAAGGTTATAATTTCTCGCCCGGATGACGGAGACAAGAAAGATCAAACTCGGCTAACTCAGACACATCTTGAACAAATTCAAGCGAATGAAGAGTTCCGCGAAATCGCAGAATTTTTTGGAGAAACCACATATCTGCACTTAGTCCCGCAACTGTTGAAATTTGGCGATAGAATAGGGGGCCATGTTCTTGAAGATGACCCTTTCGGGCAGGGTTTTCTCGAGCGGATTGCGCGTGCGACCGCACGATCGAGGGACTCTCGTTTAACGAAAATCGGCAAAGCACTACAAGCAGCGGTTCCGCAGTTTGAAGAGCTAGCCTTTGAGAAAGATGCAGTGAATGGCAGGCCTCATTTAAAGGCACGATACAAACACCATAGGCCAAACGCCGGGTGGCAGAGAGAAGATCAATTTTCTGACGGCACACTTCGTTTGCTGGGGTTGCTATGGTCTTTGTTGGACGGAAATTCATTGCTGCTACTTGAAGAACCTGAGTTGTCTCTCAATGATGCAATAGTAAGGCAAATTCCCCTCATGTTAGAAAAAATTCAGCGAGGGAGAAAACGCCAGACTATCATTACTACTCACAGCCAGGAGTTGCTTAGCAATCCCGGTATCGATGCGAATGGTGTTTTATTAATCGAGAGTGGCGCGAACGGTTCCACGATCAGAAAACTCGGCGACGAGGAGTCTAAGTCGATAGCTGACGGATTTTCTGTCGCGGAGGTCGCTCTACCAGTTACCCGACCAAAAACAGCAGAGCAATTGGGTCTCTGGTAGTGCCTTATATTACTATTGCGACTGAGGATGAGCTAAGTGAGGCAGTAGGCCTTCGTTTGGTAGCAGATATACTGCCGAGATTTGAAGTCACAAACATGCTACGTCGCGGCGGCAATGGTTATCTGAAACGGAAATGCTTAGACTTTAATAGAATGGCACTTAGGCACCCGGTGTTTTTGATCACCGATTTGGATGATACGCAATGTGCCAGCGTTTTGATTAATAGCTGGTTTGGTCAGGTGCCCAAAAATGCAAATCTGATATTCCGTGTTGCAGTTCGAGAGGTTGAATCGTGGCTGCTTGCTGACCACCAAGGGATGGCAACGTTGCTTGAACGAGGTGCAAACAATATCACTCTGAATCCGGATCATTTACCGGACCCAAAACAGTACCTCCTTCGATGCGCCAAAAGAGCACCAAGAGATGTGAAGAACGACCTAATTCGTTCCAAGGGGGCATTGGCTTCACAGGGACTGGGCTACAACTCACGTCTGTGCTCATTTGTGAGAGAGATATGGGCCCCCGAACAAGCTTCACAGAGATCTGATAGCCTTAGGCGAGCGGTGGAAAGGTTAAGAGAGGTTGACCAATGATCGACAGAATCAAAACAAGTTCAGCATTACGCAGGTATTTTGTGGGCGGGACTGGTTGGCGTGCTGAGTGGGCAGCACAAACCTACGTCGCACCAGCGCAGGATGGTGCCCATAACGTCTTTCCGGCTAGCCCAACAGGCGCGATGGGCCCCAGCCTGCGCTGGGGCGACGAGGAGCGGACGCAGCGGTTTTTTGATAGTTTGGCGCCTACCGGATGAAGCGGGGCGGCTTCAACCCGCGATTATCCTTGGCGTAGCTTGTCCGTCACCTCATCTAGGCTGCCGCGCACGCGCAGCAATTGGTCCTTTCCAAATACGATCAAGCATTCATCATGTGCATTGTCGGCGACGCGGACAAACTGCACGATTTCGGGATTGACCGAGATTTTTTGGCCGCGCACGTCGGTCATGGTGACAAAGGGGATCATATATTTTCCTTAACATAAGCGCCGGCGCGGCGGACTGTCGCGCGCGCTTGGGGCGTGCCTATCACGCTTATCGTTCGCCTGCGAGGTGTGATGGGCCTCAGCCTGCGCTGGGGCGATATGGGGGCAGGCATTTTTCGCGCCGTCCGGTCAGGAGATTGTAACACCTGCATCCTGCAGATACTGAATCATCTGTTGGCGCGCCGCCGGAACGACGATGACATCGCGCAGCTTGTCATCCGCCGTCTTGCTTTGCCGGGGCGTGGTGGCTGCAAACAAGTCCCAGTAGCGCGCGGCTTTAGCGCGTTGCCCCTTGCTTGCGGCAATCATGGCCTCTGTCAGGTAAAAATTGGAACGGTTATAACGTGATAAGGGCAATTCCGCGTCATAAATTTCATCAATTTTTTCTGGCCGGTTCTGTGATATCGCCGCTAAAACCAACTGAAGTCGCGCCCTTGCGAAGTAGGGACTTTGTGTTTGGAGAGCCTGATCGAGCAGTTTTTCCGCGTCAGGATAATCACAAATGGGCGCGAGGCCGGCAAGTATGGCCGAAAACGCCGCGCTGTTCGGGTTCGCTGTCATGGTCCGCTGTGTGTACAAACGTGCGGTGAGGCAATCCTGCTTCAAATAAGCCAGGTTGGCGACAGCAAAATTGGCCCAGCCATCATTGGGATCGACAATGATCGCAGCGCGCGCAAATTTTATGCCGCGGGCATAAGCAGCATACACATCTGCTGCCGCGCTTTTGCGTTCCATTTCGAATAAAGCGCGGACACCCAGAATTGTGCCACGGATATGCGGTTCAAGCACTGGCTTTTCGAGACAGGCGGCAACTTTGTTCTCTAATATGTCGCCATGGTATCGCGAAAATTCGAAATATTTTAGGAGGCAGGGATAGCCGCCATCATTCCTGTTACGCGTCTGCACCGCCTCATAAGACGCAATGACACCTTGCGCGCCATTAATTTCTCCCATGATAGGAACAAGTGCAGCGCGCATTTTTTCGGGCTCGGGCGGGATGATCACGATGCGTGACCAGATCATGATATCAGCCTGCGCATCGTCAATATTCAGATATAATGTGACATCGTCTTCGTCCGTTACGAGCCGCGAATAGAGGCGATAGACATGGGGTCTATCGATGAACTCTGCGGCTGAAGCAGGTCCGGTGCCGACCCGAACGCGCGATATCTTGAAGCGGCTGAGATCATCGGCCAGAAAGCTGGCGATGCGGCGCGAGGTTTGCCCCGCCTGCCGGTCTTTGCCGGTGTCGATGGGAATGATTTCCAGGATCGGGCTGCGATAGACCGAGAGGGCTGTGGGCTTTTTTTGCGTGAAATAAGCTGCTGCTGCAACAAGGGAAATGACGAGGAGGATAAGGAAAGGCACGAGAAAAGACCGGCGATAAAAGGGAATTGACGACTGTGCCGAACCTGCTGGCGGCGATATATGCGCGGTGTTTTCTGCGACCGAGGGTTCTTGTGCGTTTTGTAAGGGCGTCAGCTTGGGATAGGCAAGTTCGCGCGCATCCAAATGGACGACATAAGAACCCGGAAGCAGGTAAATGCAGCCACCGGCGCCTGGCGCATTTTGCCCGTAATAACTTTCCAGCGTTTTGCGCAGTCGGCCCATTTGGACGCGGGCCGAACTGTCCGATGCGGAATCGAAATCTTGCTTGCGACCCAATGCATCGACCGCAACAATGAATGATTTTAACGTGCTAGCGCGACCGGCAATCGTTTCGTCGATCAAATAGCGCAGCAAACCCGACAAAACGGGCGAACGTTGAAACACGGCGCTGGATAAAACGACGTCACGCTCTTCATTAACCCTGACCGCAAAATTTGGGTCGGTATCTTTGTCATTTAATGTAATCGGAGGTCTCCTGCGTCACGATTTCATACAGCAGGTTAAGTGCGTGCACACTGCTGGGACCGTTACATGTCAAATGTAACGGCTGTTCGACGTATCATTTGCCTCATGTGATAAACGCCGTGCAGACCAACAAGTTCCGGATACACAAAGCGATTATCCCCGAGGCCCAGATGTTACCTGAACGTTACTTCTGTGCATTGTAAACAGGTGTATATCGAAGGTTATGAACCCGAGTTCGGTGATAAACAATAATTCCCCCGGTCATGTTGGTCCTTAATCGGGAGGGTTAAATTGCCAATTCCCCTCAGTTGGCTTGTGTTGTCCTGGGCTCGGGTTCTGCCATGATCGATGCGTCAAACGCGGATCGTGGCGGGGGTTACGCCGAAACGTCCATCGGGTCGCAACCTGACCCTAATCTTTTCAACCTGCCTGTATTTTTCTCGGCCTGATATTCAGTGCCGTTCAAACCCGGCCATGAACCTTGTCATCGGTGTTGTCGCGGGCGGTTCAAAAATAAAACCTCGAAGTGATTGATATATTATCTTTATTTTTTGCGCTTTTCGGCAAAAGGCGTTAAAAAATGAGGAGAATCACTTTGGGGAAAAATGCATGATGTGTCGCTTTCTGCTTGCTGCATTGCTGTTGACGGGATCGGCATTTGCCCAAACGCCGCCGCCCGTTGCGGCAACCACGCCTGCTGCGCCACCAAGCGTGGAGACATTTGCCAGCCTGCCATTTGTGGCAGTGCGCTGAACTGTCGCCGGTTAACGCCATTGCGAAGATCAAGGCACCATTGATGCTGATCCATGGAAAGCGGGATGTGACGGTCGATCATGTCCAGTCGCAAAAAATGTTCAATGCCATGACCAAGGCGGACAAAGCGGTCGAATTTGTCTCGCTCCCGCTCGCCGACCATTATTTTACGCGTGAGGCAGACCGGATCAAATTGCTGTCGTCGATGGAGGCATTTTTGGCAAAGCATAATCCCGCCTCATGATCTTGCGCGGCGGCAAAGCTTGCTAAAGTAGGCTTTGTCCCGCTACAGCGCGGGCATGAACCCCATCATCCTTGTCATGTCGGGCGGAGCCATGGGCGCAGCCTTGCGTTATGGCCTGTCCCGCGCCTTGCCCGTTGGCGCTGCTGGCTGGCCATGGCCGACCTTTGCGGCAAATGTCGCGGGCGGGCTATGCATGGGTATATTGGCAATGTGGTTGATGCGCGGGGACAATGCGGCGGAACCGTTGCGTCTGTTTCTGGGTGTGGGCGTATTGGGCGGGTTTACGACATTCAGCGCCTTCAGCCTTGAAATGGCGCAGATGGTGCAACGCGGGCAGATGGGCCTTGCGGCAATCTATGCGCTGGTGTCGGTAGTATTGGCGCTTGGCGCAATTTTCGCTGGTATGGCGATAGCAAAGGCAATTTGGGCATGAGCAAGAATGACGATAAGGGCATACGACAATTTGTCGTCGCCCCTGATGATGATGGCATAAGATTGGACCGCTGGTTCAAGCGGCATTTGCCCGATGCGTCGTTCAACATCGTGTCGCGCTGGGCGCGCACGGGGCAATTGCGCGTAGATGGCAAGCGGGCCACGCCGGGTGACCGGTTGTTGGCCGGACAGACTTTGCGCGTTCCGCCTGCGGATACCTCTGCATCCTCCAGCGCACGGCCCGTGCGTAAGCGCCGTGACCTGACCGAAGACGAAATGGAATTCGCGCTGAGCATGGTCATCCACAAGGATGATGCTGCTTTGGTGATTAACAAGCCAGCCGGCCTTGCGACACAGGGTGGAACCAAGACCGAGAACCATGTTGACGGCTTGCTCGATGCCTTGGGCTTTGAACTTGATAACCGGCCAAAGCTTGTCCATCGTTTGGACAAGGACACATCGGGCGCGTTGCTGCTTGCGCGGACATCGCGGTCGGCGGGGCATTTTGCCAAGGCATTTTCGTCGCGCACCGCGCGCAAGGTATATTGGGCGTTGGTCGTCGGCGTGCCGGACATTGCCGATGGTTTCATTGACCTGCCCATCGGCAAGCAACCGGGCAGCGGCGGTGAAAAAATGCATGTCGACGAAAAAGACGGGCAATCGGCGCGCACCCGCTATCGCATCGTTGAACGGGCGGGCAACGCAACCGCCTGGGTCGAATTGCAGCCTTATACTGGCCGCACGCACCAGTTGCGCGTGCACATGGCCGCGATTGGCCATCCGATTGTCGGCGACGGCAAATATGGCGGCAAGGACGCGTTTCTGACGGGCACGATCAGCCGCAAAATGCATCTCCACGCCCGCCGCATCCGCATTGACCATCCCGCCGGCCATCAAATCGACGTTCGTGCGGATCTGCCGCCGCATATGAAGGCCAGCTTTGACGATTTGGGTTTTGATATGGAATTGGGCGATGCTTTGGTTTTGGACGCGCCTAAGTTCAGCGAAACCGCCGAAGGCAAAAAGCGCGTTGCCGCCAATATCGCCAAGTCGGCGCGCAAAGAACGCAAGGGCGAACGCCGCTCGCGTGGATCGGTGTCCGACAAGCCCAAGGATAATAAACGCAGCCAAATGGCCGCTGGCAAGAAAATCGCGGCGAAGAAGCCGGTGATTAAGAAGGCCGTGACGGGTAAAGCGCCGGCAAAAAGGACCCCTGCGAAAAAGCCTGCTGGAAAGAAATAGGTTTTATGTATTCGTGTCTTTGTGCGAACCTTCTTGCTTTTTTGGTTCGCACGAAGAAACGAAGGCAGGAAGATGTCGCTTTTTACTGCCTCCTATTGTTATGCTGATGACGTCCTCCTTTTCGTCACCCTGAACTTGGTTCAGGGTCTATCGTGCCAAACGACCGGCGGTTGCGGTGGAGAAATGGACCCTGAACCAAGTTCAGGGTGACGGATAAGGGTTTGAGGTGACGGGTAAGGGCTCCGGGGTGACGGGTAAGGGTTCGGGTTGACGACGCGTATGAATACCCATGCAACTTCCCTCTCGTCATGCTGAACTTGTTTTAGCATAAAGGGCGTGGGTTTGAGATTCTGACGGGTCGTCAGAACGACGAGGGGGAGAACGAACAACATGTATTTTTGTGGGATTATGATGCAACTTGCCCTTTGGATAGCTACCGTGCCTTCACTTATGTGCACATTGTTGAAAGCAGGTAGCTAGATATGCATCCAAATGCTGCATTCGCTTGGGAGGATCGCAATGCGTTGCGGGTCTTTGCGCAGGATATAGGGTTTGGCATGCTCTTCATGGCCACCCCAGAAGGGCCGCGCGTGGCGCATCTGCCGTTCGTTTTTCTGGCGGAGGATCGCCTTGGTTTTCATTTGGCGCGTAACAACGCGATGACGAAATATCTGGATGGCGCAGAAGCATTGTTTGTTGTGAACGGTCCGGACGGTTACATCAGCCCGGATTGGTATGGCATGGATAATCAGGTTCCCACCTGGAATTATTGCGCCATAGAGATGCAGGGCAATATGCGCCAAATGGACGCGGCGGCGCTTATCGCCCAATCCGATGCGCTTAGTCTATTTCAGGAATCGAAATTGGCGCCAAAACCGGTTTGGAACCGATCGAAAATGGCAGACGGTTATTTCGAAAAGATGCTTCGGGGCATAGTCGGCTTTAATATGGACATCACCGCGTGGCGCGGCACATCTAAGCTCGGGCAAAACAAGCCCGACGCCGTGCGCAACGCCGCTGCCGACGGTGCCGAGCGTGCAGGCAAGCGCGATATCGCAGATTTGATGCGCAATCTGCCGTGACTGTGAAAATCGCCATATTTGATTGCGACGGGACTTTGGTCGATAGTCAGGCCAATATCTGTATGGCGATGGAGCATGCGTTTGAGGGTGCGGGGCGCACGCCGCCGCTGCGGCAGGATATACGGCGCGTGGTTGGGCTGTCTTTGGTGGAATCGATGCGGGTGTTGTTGCCCCATGCCGATGACAAAAGTCATGATGAGTTGGCCGAACATTACCGAGGCGCTTTCCTCAACCTGCGCAACAATGGCTTGGTCGATGAGCCATTATATGACGGCATGGCGGCTTTATTGTCCGAACTGGACGAAGACGGATGGAATCTGGGCGTGGCGACGGGCAAGTCCGATCGCGGGCTGATCCGCTGTTTGGACCATCATGCGATTACGGGCTTGTTCGTCACGCTGCAAACCGCCGACCGCCACCCGTCCAAGCCGCACCCGTCGATGGTGTATCAGGCACTGGCCGATGTGGGCGCGGACGCACGCAATGCAGTGGTCATTGGCGATACCGTGTATGATATCCATATGGGCCGTGCGGCCGGAACGCGCACCGTGGGCGTCAATTGGGGCTATCACCGCGTTGCAGAGTTGCGCGAAGCAGGGGCAGACTATATCGCCGAAAGCATGGACGATCTGAGGGCCTATCTAAAGGATTTTGTATGACGCCAATCGATGACAAGGCCCGCGCAGAAATGCAGGCGCAATATCGCTTTCTGGTCATCAACTTGTGCCGGATCACGGGCGCAATCATGCTTGTCGTGGGCCTTGCCGTCATCGCGCGGGAGGCGTTTGGACTGCCCAAGGCGGCGGGATATCTGTTGTTTCTGGTCGGTATACTCGACTTTCTTTTCGTGCCTGTACTCCTGTCCAAAAGATGGAAAAGTAAACCCGGTCTATGAGGCGGTTTTGGAAAGCGGTTACGCTTGAACCCACCCCCTTGGGCCAAGCCGTCAGGCTCGACGGGCGTCCAGTAAAGACACCCACGGGCAATGCGCTCGCGCTGCCGACGCAGAAAATGGCGGACGCGGTGGTGGCCGAGTGGGAAGCGGTGGAAAAAACGCTCAACCCGATAGTGATGCCCGTGACCGGCTTTGCCAATGCCGCCATTGACCGGATCGCTCCGGATCAGGCTGGCTTTGCCGCCGCCATCGCCGCATATGGCGAGACCGACCTATTTTGCTATCGCGGCGCAGCAGGCGAGGCTCTTGCAGATCGGCAGGCACAGATTTGGGACCCTTGGCTGGATTGGGCGAAAGCGCGCTATGACATCAGCTTCGTGATTGTCGAAGGCATCATGCACCAGCCGCAACCCGCCGCTACGCTGGAGATATTGCGCGGGGTGGTCGCTGCACGCGGTACGTTTGAACTGGCGGCCATGGCGAAGCTTGCGCATTTGTCGGGGTCGCTCGTTGCAACCTTGGCGGTCGTTGAGCGCGCTGGCACACCCGAAGACATTTGGAACGCCTCCTGCCTTGATGAGTTATGGCAGGAAGAGTTATGGGGTGCCGACCATTGGGCGCAAAAAAACCGCAGCGACCGCGCCGGCGAATTTATGGCTGCGGTCCGCTTTCTCGACCTGCTGACGCCGGGAACATAGGTGAAAACCCATCTCGCAGGAGGTGATCAGAGCGGGTAATGGCGCGTTGCATATAAGGATTTAGCCATGACCGACAGCGCGACATTCACCTTACGCCCCATTCCCAAGGCGGCCTTTATCGCTGGCTATGCCGGATTATTGCCGCAGATGGGCACCTCCATTAACCGTTGATTTTGGTCAAGCGGCCTCGATATGCGCGTTGCAGGCACCTGATCGGTGCATTTCGGGCTGAGATTGGCTCTAT
>Ga0208595_1000237_pt1 | contig 21634 bp, 25 predicted proteins | sample LakMenEpi28Jun11_FD_150742 | JGI IMG/M metagenome (GOLD analysis project Ga0208595, IMG submission 150742) | Freshwater microbial communities from Lake Mendota, WI - 28JUN2011 deep hole epilimnion (SPAdes) | ecosystem: Environmental > Aquatic > Freshwater > Lake > Epilimnion/Euphotic zone ...
GTGCTTCACGCTGCCGTCGGGCTGCGTCACGGTTTCCAGCAATGTTTCCGGGCGGCTGGCATAATCAAAATCGACCGCCCAATAATCAATCCAGTCGGTCCATTCTTTGGTCAATATGTCTTTGGTGACGCTACCATCCTTGGCCTTTACAATCTTGACGACTTGCCCACCTTCAACCGTGACGCGCGTTCCGGCCTTCATGCCTTCGATCATGCTCTCCAGCCCGTCTTGCCGATAGCTGACGCCAAAGTCGGTAAGGCTAACCGTAATCGAGCGTTCTTTTTTGGAAAGCACATTGGCGCTCGCTTCGACATAGGCCAGATCGTGAAAACTGACCTGCCCCTTGTCCACCGCGCGCCGGTCGAACACATCCTTGGGGATGTAGCGCAGCGCAACGGCAACCCCCTTGGCGCGCGCTTCATCAACGACGCGCGGAGCCAAGCCCATTTCAAATTCAAAGCCCAGCACGTCAATCCGCGCTACGCCCATGCGCCGCGCGGCCTCCACCGCGTCATGAACGATACTTTCGGTAACAGGTGAATCGAGCGCACCAATCACGACAAACGCGCCTGCTTTGTGCCCGTGAAACGGCGGAGATTGTTCGACGGCTTCGGCCTTATAGGCTTCGAGGATCAGTGAAACATAAGCGCCTTCGGCGCGCGCCGCCGCCGCAAGTCGCTGCGGTTCGGGCAGTGTTGGATCGATCCCCGCGAACCATTGCCGTTCATATTTCCCCAGATTGAGAATTTCAAAGCTGCGCCATGGCTGCCCCTCTGCCTTCAATTCGCGCTGTACCCCAATCAGGCGCTTGCGGCTGGTATGAATGGCAAAGCGGCCAAGGTCTGTGCCAATCCATTTGCGTCCTAGTTTTTCGGCAACTGCCAAGGTGGTGCCGGAACCACAGAAGAAATCTGCAACGAGGTCGCCGGGATTGCTCGATGCTTGAATGATGCGCTCTAATAGCTCTTGAGGTTTTTGCGTCGGGTAACCAACTTTTTCGTGAGACTTGGGATCGAGTCCTTTCATATGCCATACCGAATCGACAGGCTGACCGCGCGCTTCAAATACAACATCATCTGCGCCGGGTTCGCGCCCATTGGCCTTAACCCATTTGCGATGATAGCGAACAAAGCGGCTGTCTTGCATGGGCATATGATTGCCTGTGATCTGACCCGCTTCGTTAAAGAAATTTGACCATCTCTTTGAGTCAATAGTGTCTTCAAATTCTGCATTAAACAGTTGGTTAAATAGGAAAACATCAGATTTCGAATAAAAGTATATGTTGTCGTGCTTTCTGGCAAAATACCGTTGAGTTTGGCCTTGAAAGGTCTGGTAGTGCCATATTATTTCATTTTGCTGCCTACTTTTCCCAAAGATACTATCGAGTATTAACCTTATTCCTGAATTTACTCTGTGATCGCACTGCACATATATACAGCCGTCATGCGCAAGAAGGTCGGCAATCAAACGGAGCCTTTCTTCCATCATTCCAAAAAAGGAAGCATGACCATTGCCCCATGTATCTCGGTAGGCAACGTCCTCAATGATCGACGGTTCCTTGTGAAGGTCTTCCCCGCCCACTTCGAGATTAAAAGAAAAATCCGCTCCAACATCGAACGGTGGATCAATATAGACCAGCTTCAAACCACCCGCTGCCTCTATATCGCGGCGCAACGGCCCACCTTTGAGACTAGCCAGCACTAGCTTGTTGTCGCCCCAGATCAGCTTGTTTGACCAGCCGCCGCCTTGTCGGCCACCTGCGCCCATCTGAAACAAATCGCCCACTTGCGCGCCCGTCTCCACACGCGGCTCGTCAATCTGTTCGATGGATTGGAACGGCAAAACAACATTGGTGACTTCGCTCGTTTTACCCGGCCATATCAGCTCGGCCTCGCGCGGCTCATTAAACAGCAGCCAGCGGAACCGATCGGGCAGCGCCTCTCCGCGCGCCACATGATCCGCAATCAACGCCTTATCATCATCACTCAAATCCACGCAGCGCACTCCCTGTAGATTTCCGACCTAACGACCAATAATCGGTTCGCCAAGATTTTCCTAAATCATTAAGCAACTTTACCTATTTTATTCAGTGTAATGCGACAAAGCACTGGCTTAGTGGGTCTATCGCCCGCTCTCTCGCGCATGCACTATTAACGATGAACCGAAAAATGGTGCCCGGAAGACACCAAAGATGGGCACTCAAATCATTGGGAAATTTTCGTTGATCTGCCGTTATAATCGCGTGGCAACGGTGTTCGACGTTGCCGGACAGGCAGTTATTAAAGCAAAAGCACAGAAAGCCGACGTCCAAGACTCTCGCCCCGGCAAAGGCGGTGCCCGCTGAATAACTCCCCGCTGCCGCGAGGAGCCATTCCGGTCAAATTTCCGTCCGTTCAGCCAGCGAAATCGCATCGTCAATGTCTACGCCCAGATATCGGACGGTGTTCTCAATGTTCGAGTGGCCCAGCAGTATCTGTATTGCCCGCAGGTTGCCTGTCGCCTTGTAAATCAACGAGGCCTTCGTTCGGAGCAGTGAATGCGTCCCGTATTCATGCACATTAAGGCCGACTGCACCGACCCACTCGTCAACCAACCGTGCATATTGGCAGGTGCTGAGATGGCCCATGTAATTGACACGGCTTGGGACGATAAAATACCTCCCCGACGGTTAAGCCACTTGAGAAGGGTTTGGCGCGCCTCAGTCATGATTTCGAACTGGACCGGACGCTTGGTCTTTTGTTGCATGACCGTGGCCCGGTTTTTGATTGTCCCACCAGCGACGATATCACCGATCTTCATTTTTACGATGTCACAACTCCTTTGGCCCGAATGGCCAATTGAGAGATTATGAAACAGTGCCTTCATTAAGCTTAAGACACCTTTCGGTCTGTCCGAGTTAAAACACGGACACGGATTAGCTGCGGAATTTGTAATGATCAAATAACTGCCGCGGACCCTAACGTTAACTTTTCAGACTTTGGTTACGCCTTTTGCGTTTAGCAAAACGGACATTCATGGCTTGATGTGGCACGTCTAGCGCTCGCGAGTGATGCTAAGTTAAAATCAATTCGTATCCTTGCAAATCGGAACTCTTTTGTCTATTTTACACGAATGTTGAGTCGTGAAATCTTTCCGTTGCTGGTTAAACGGCTTGGGCAGTTTGATAGCGTGGCGTTGCTTGGGCCGCGTCAGGTTGGCAAAACCACACTTGCTCGTCAAATTGCTGATACCGCTGGGGATAGCGCAAAATATCTTGACCTCGAACGCCCGGCAGACCGTCGGCTGCTAGATGACCCTGATGCCTATTTCGCTGCCCATGCCCAACATCTAATCGTTCTGGACGAAATTCAGCGCGCCCCTGAGATATTCCGCGTGCTGCGCGGACAGATCGACCAACGTCGGCGAATGGGTGGTGCAGGTGGGAAGTTTCTGATTCTTGGGTCGGCTTCGATGGACCTCCTGCGGCAGTCGTCGGAAAGCCTTGCTGGTCGAATCAGCTACCTTGAGTTGGGACCGCTGAATGCGCGCGAAGTTGAGCTAAAGAACGAAGGGTCTCTCGACCGGCTGTGGCTGCAAGGCGGCTTTCCACCAAGCTATGTTCGCGATGATGGGGAGGAAAGCCTGCAATGGCGACGCGATTTTATACAGACATATCTTGAACGCGACCTTCCCCAATTCGGTTTCAAAGTGGACAGCGAGCAGATTGATAGGTTCTGGCGAATGCTTGCCAATGACCAAGGCGAACTCTTCAACGCGGAACGATACGCTCGATCCTTAGGCGTCAGCGGCCATACGGTGACGCGGTATCTCGACATGCTGGAAAAACTGCTACTAATTCGCGTCTTGCGACCATGGTCCGTTAACAGCGGCAAACGGCTTGTCAAATCACCCCGGCCATTTGTGCGCGACAGCGGGCTACTGCACGCACTACTGGACCTTCGAAATATCGACGATATTCGCCGCCACTCCGTTGCTGGAAAAAGCTGGGAAGGCTTTGTCATCGAAAATTTGGTCGGCGCGTCACTTGGCAGGGCCAAACCATATTTCTACCGTTCCAGCGGTGGAGCAGAAGCCGACCTCGTGCTTGAATTTGCGCCAGGAAAATGCTGGGCAATTGAAATCAAACTTTCCAGTGCACCAACCATTGACCGGGGCTTTCACAACGCTGCCGACGATTTGGGAGCAGAGCGCCGATTGCTCGTTTACAAGGGAAGCGAGCGTTTCCCGATGCGCGGCGGTGTGGAGGCGATGCCGCTGACCGTGGCAATGGACGAAATCAGCTCAGCGGTGCAGGCATGACCGAGGGGCGAGACTATATTCCGCGCACCCTTAGCTGGGTCTATACCGCGCTAAAAAATCAGACAGTGCGTGATCAAGAGATAGTCTCGCGATTTTAGGAGCCAGTCGTCATTCTTGGCGACCCGGGTATCGGTAAAACTTGGTTGATGGAAAAACTCGGCAAAGCGGACGGCCTCCAATTCATCCGCGCCACCAGCTTGCTGCGGCAACCGGACGGCAGCGATTTCGTAATGATCGATGGCCTCGACGAAGTTGCCTCTATTGCCCGTCGTCAGAACATTTGGCACTGAAAACTGCCTGTCAGGACACGCTAAAATTCTGTTGAAAAAGTCAGCCCGCTTAATTTTATTGCGCTGACCAGAAACGATTGCATCCTGTGGCGCAGGAACTTGAATCAATATTCCAAACTGAGCCAATCAATTGGAAAGAAATTTCACCACGGTCTGGCAGATCGACTTTTTCAACAGAATTGCTAACATAGCGGTCGTTCGGTAAGCTCTCCGCGGTCCGCAAAAGCGGTCATCCATTCATTAGCCGCGACGGGCAGTCCCCTTTATCCCCCGATACGCTGCAAACCCGCCGAAACTTGCGTTGAAATGTGATATTCGAACGGCTTCCTTATGCAAAGCCTTGCATAATAGTTTCGTATATTGGATGGAATGCCAAGTTCGAGTTCCTCCGGGCAACGTATCAGGCGGTGAATCCAGCCGCCCAGCGCGAAGTCGGCGACACCCAAACTTTGTCCTGCTAGGAAACTTTTGTCGCCCAATATATGGCTTAACATTTCGAGTTGTGGTTTCAGCAAAGAGATAGCTTCTGAACAGCTGTCGATGGAAGCGTCAGTATGCTTATAGGCGGTTCGAACCGCACTGACGGCGCGCGCAAAGGCCGGGCTCCAATCCATAATCGCTTCGGCCTGAGCGCGTTCAAAAGGTTCCAAAGGAATCATATCTCCGGCGGCGTATACCGTGCATAGATAGCGAACGATGGCTTGCGATTCCCATAGCGTTCGGCCGTCGGGCAACTCAATCGCCGGAATGGTTCCGGCCGGATTGCGCGCGCGGTGTGCCGGATCGTCGTTGCCCCCAAAGGGGCCGCCCCAGTCGATCCTTTGGCAAGGCAAATCAAGCTCTGCGATCGTCCACATCACGCGTGACACGGCTGAACTGTCAGGCCGTCCCCAGACGATGATTTGCGAGCGCTCGTTTAAGTCTGCGCGCGGGTCAGGCACAGATCAATGCGTCCGGGCGGTGACTGGCGATCTCAAAAAGCTGTCGATAACGGCCATTCCGGCGCTGCATGAGCAGCTTGTGGTTCCCTTCTTCCACAATCGCGCCGTCGTCGAAAACCAATATGCGATCGACCTGTTCAACCGTCGATAGCCGGTGCGCGATGACAATTGTGGTCCGCCCATAAGCAAGCTCGCGGACCGCCTCCTGCACCAGCCGTTCGGTTTCGGTGTCCAGGCTGGATGTTGCCTCGTCGAGAAGCAAGATGGGGCGATCTGCCAAAATCGCACGTGCGATGGCGATACGTTGCCTTTCTCCGCCAGACAATTTTGCGCCGCGCTCGCCGACCACCATGTCATAGCCTTTTTCAAGCTGAACGATAAAATTATGCGCTCGCGCGCGCTTGGCAGCGTCAATGATTTCCTCAAGACTCGCATTTGGTCGTCCATAGGCAATGTTTTCTGCAAGGCTGCGGTGAAAGAGCACCGGTTCTTGGGGGACGACCGAAGTAATGCTGCGCAATCTTTCAAGCCGCATCGAGGCGACATCTTCGCCGTCGATCAGGATTGTACCCTGCTGAGGTTCATATAGTCGCTGGATCATTTTGACGATTGTCGACTTTCCCGAGCCCGACGGACCGACCAGTGCCACCTGCTCACCCGCATCAATCGTGAAGCTCAGGTCGCGGTACACAGCGCCGCCATTGGGATATGCGAAACTCACTTGCTCGAAACGGATTGCGCCCTCGACCGCTATTTTGGCCGGTTCCTCGCTCGGTGCCAATTCGACTGGATCGGACAACAGAAACTCTGCCGCATCCTCCAACTCAGCATAAGCACGTTGAATTACTCTGATGTCTTGTCCCAATGTCCTCAACTGGCCCGAGAGCATCAGCAGCGCGGAAATGGCAAAGGCTAGTTCTGCAGTGCCTGCCTTTTGCAGGGTCGCCTGCCACGCAATCGCTCCGAGAACGCCCATTTGAGTGATGGTCCATAAAAGCATCTGGATAGCGTTTGTATCGGTGGCTCGGTTGAATGAGGGCGCCGCCGCAGCGAGCCAGTCGTCCGAAACGGCCTGCAACCTTTTGTCTTCGCGTGCTTCGGCGGCGAAGGCCTTAACCGTTGCATTGTTTGTGACTGCGTCGGCCAAAGCTCCTGTCAACCGACTGTCACGCGAAGCTGAAATTACACCGAGCGGTCTCACCCATTTGGCAGACAAGAACCAGCTTACCGTCAGATAGAAACCAGTGCAGATGAAGAATGCAATACCCGCATAAGGCACAGCGACATACATCATTCCGCCAAGCACAAGCATGAGAAGCAGCGGCTGCAGCAGGCGCAGAATGATGATATTGCTGATCATATCCAGCGCCCATCGCGCGCGCGAAATCCGGTGGACCGTGGCGCCGGAGAAAGCGTTGCTGTGCCAGTCGGCAGACATTCGCTGAACGCGGGCAAACAGATCTAGCTGCAGGCGTTGCATCGACCGCGCCGTGAGGCCGTTCCATAGCCTGTCCAATAGCTGCTTCAATATGATGGCTACGGTCATGGCTCCGCCGGCAAATGCGAAATGGTGCCATAACTTGTTTGCCGAAACGGCGGGGCCAGGGTTACTAACCGCATCGACCAATCGGCCAAGCGCGACCGGGGTAAGCGCCTCAGCGCCGATCATCGCAAAAAGCAGCACGAAGACGAGCGCAATAGTTCTCTGTTCGATCAGCCAGTAGCGTGCAAAGGCAGCCAGAGTCTGCCGCCAGTCCAGCGCCGTCGTTCGCCGCGGCACATAGCCCAGATTTCCACCACCGCCACTCATGCCAGCACCAGATTGGCCAGGATTGCCGGATGATCGCTCGGTCCGGCATCGGCGTCATTCTCATCGGGTGCAAGAACTACGTCCCGGCTGACTGTCCATCGTTCGTTTTCGGAGGAGTATAGAAGGATGTGATCGCGCGCCCCATCGGCCGGAGAAAATGCACATGGTGCCTTTGCGGCGAGTGCAGCACTGGCGGGATGAAGGCGGTGGCCCGCCATAATCGGGTCTAGATCCACATCGCCTGCGCGGGCATTCAAATCCCCGAGCAATATGGTTGTAGAGGCATCACGACGGCACAACATATCGGCGAGGGCTTGGGCCTGCGTCCTGCGCGTCCGTTGGCCCGCTTCATCGCGCAAATGGGTGAGGTGTGTGCATCCGATGTGGAGCAGCTCATTCGCAAATGGCAGTGAGATGAGCAGCAGCGCGCGCTCGCCGTCTCTGTCATCAACGGGCAGATGTATGAGCTCGATTGTTTCAGGTGCAGCGCGGCTTAAGATCGCCATGTCTGATCGTGACAGCGTGTCTTGCCCATCATGAAGTCGGGATTTTTCACGAAGCTCACCCCTCGTTAGATGCAGCCGGCACGATCGAGCAATCGAAGCAGCGACATCGATCCCCAAATCGGGCGCAACAAAACATTCCTGAAGCGCGATGACGTCTGCATCGATTTCGGGCAAAAGGCCGAGCAGCTTTTCAAGCCGTTCCTCGAAACGGCCTTCATTTTTCCAGAGATTGAACGACAGACATCGAAGGCGTTCCATGCTTAAGCCACACGCTCCCCGGCTACCCAGACCGAGCGAACTACTGGCAATCCCGCGTCCAAGCTTATCCGCAGCAGATCGGCACGCTTACCTTCAGCGATCTCGCCACGATCAGAGAGCCCTACTGCATTGGCTGGCACCGATGTAACGGTTGCGACGGCTTCGGGAAGCGTCCAGCCATGCGGCTCTTCGGCAAGCCGAAAAGCGCATTCCACCATGCTGCGCGGGACATAGTCCGAGGCGAAACCATCGAGCAGGTAGTCTTCTGCAAGCGCCTGCGCGCTGACATTGCCCGAATACGACCCCCCACGGATCAAATTTGGTCCGCCCATGATGTTGACCATCCCCAAGCGGCGGGCTTCAGCAGCCGCTTCTGCCGTTACCGGAAATTCAGAGATGACCGCACCGGCGGCATGCCCGGCCCGGACATGTTCGACCGTCTGATCGTCATGGGCCGCCAAAGTCACGCCATATTTCTTGGCGACTTCTGCCATATAGGCACGGTTGGCTTCCACATTACGCTCTTGATCTTCAAGGCGCTGCGCAAGGCGCGATTGGACCTCGTCCTCATTCATTTCCTTGCGCCAAGTGCGATCAAGGAAAAAATCCAAATGCATATATTGGCGCTGTCCAGGGGTGTGATCCATGAAGGAAGCAAGCTTCGTCATGGGCAGCGGAACAAATTCGTCCAGCAATTGCGGCAACGACCCAACGGGAAGTTCACACCGCCAATGGAAATAGTGATCCGCGCGCAAGGCCCCGCCATCGTCCGCCGTGCAAATTCCAGCTACCAGATGCCGCAGATTTTCCAGCCCGCGCGCCTCGCCTCGGTCCCATGCACCAATGGCAAGACTGTCGAATACAGTTGTCACACCACTTGCTATACAGACACCATCATGGGCAATTGCGGCGGAGACAGGATTCCATCCAATATTGGGGCGGGGGAAATAATGGCGCTCCAGATTATCAGTGTGGATGTCGACAATCCCGGGCATCAGATAGTCGCCATCAAAATCAATCGCGCTACCGTTAGTAAGGCTGTCGTCGATCCGTGCGACAACACCATCTTCGACAACAGCCGTACCATGAATGATCTTGTCGGTAAGAATAATCCGGGCATTTGAAACTATAGTTTGCACATTTAATTCCTGACTACTGTAATGTTTTGAAAAGTCCTTGATCGAAAAATGGCATATTTTTAATGCGAGGTCTCTTCGGGGGTGATCAGCAACTCGACTCGGTCTGATGCCATGCGCGCCTCGCCATATTCCAACATCACACCAAAGGTGTCGTGATTGACGGCTTGGGTGACAATGATCGGCACATGTCGGGGCATTTCGAGTAATTCAGATTCTTCGGCGTTCGGTGGACGGGCGCTGATACGGGTGCGCGTACGGACATAATCATGAACGCCTTGCGCATTTAACGTTGCGGTGATCGATCCGAACTTTTCATACACATTGATGAAATTTGGAAAGCGGTCAGCGAGGAAATAATGCGTTCCAATTCCGGTTGGCTGCCCATTTACTAGGGCAATGCGCTCCAGCCTAATGACTTGCGCCAACCGGTTAACGCCAAAGTTGCGCGCAATGGGAGGTGGTATTGGAATCCTGTCGAGTCGGAGCGTCTTATGAATATGGCTTGCCTGCGCTTGCTGCACAATTTCACCAAAGCGAGTCCGACGCTGGATTTTGATGGGCAATGTCGAGCGACGGACGAAGCTACCTCGGCCTTGGTGGCTGTCGATCAGGCCCTTGTCCGAAAGATGCTTTAGCGCATATCGCACAGCATGCCGGGTGACGAAATATTTTCGCACCAGGCTCAATTCCGTGGGCAGTTTGTCCCCGGGGCTCAGCACATGATCCCGGATTTTATGCTCCAAATCGTCTGCTATTTCTTTCCACATATTTTCGACTCACGATCCGACGAATCGGTTCATGCAAACAAAACAAGTCAAACAGATGACACTATACAACAAGTTATACTTATGAAACAAAACAGTCATAAATTTCTATTTGATTTTTTCAAATATAGATTGATAATTATAGAGACAAACAAATATGAAAGTTGTTGATTCTACTTATGTCACATCATGAGCATATTCAGTCCGGCGCGAATGCTATCGCGTTGCGCCAAAGGGCCCATGCGTTGATTGCGAAATCACCACATGAAACTGTTCGCGAGCTTTTTGAGCGGATGGAACGCCTGCCGACGCTCAGCCACGTTCGCCCGACCGACACTGGCCTGATCATGGTGCGTGGCAAGGTCGGAGGCGATGGTGCGCGGTTCAACCTGGGCGAACTGCCCGTGACGCGCGCTGCATTGCGGATTGACGGGGGGCAGGTCGGCATAGGCTATGTCGCCGGGCGCAATGACGATCATGCCGAACTTGCGGCCCTTGCCGATGCCATGGTCCAGAGTCCTGAATGGAGCGACACGCTCGAACAGGGCGTGCTCAAGCCGCTTGCTCGTGAACTCGACACCAGCAAACAAGAAAAGGGCCGAAAGGCTGCGGCCACCAAGGTCGAATTCTTCACCATGGTTCGCACAAGGAAAGAGAAATGACCGCAGCCGCCGCCATTCAGGATATACAGCCGGGTCTACAAAGCCCGGTTTATGATGCGCAACACATTTTCCGGCAGGTCATGGACGCAATGGCTAGGCCGGGACGCATAGTTAACGTCGATTCAGACGTTATGCCGCCGGTATCGGGGTTCGACGGGCTTTGCGCCATTGCGCTGACGCTGCTCGATTTTGAAACACCTGTCTTTCTTCCCCAAGACGAGTCGGGGGACGCTCTGGCTGTTTGGCTGGGCTTCCATTGCGGATGTCCAGTGACCAAAGATCCCCAAGAGGCGGCATTTGCGCTTTTGCGGTCAGGAGATTTGGCGACACTTTCGGCCTTCAATTCCGGCAATCCCAAATATCCCGATGTATCGACCACCCTGCTGCTGGCTTGCCCCGCGCTTGATGGTGGCAAGCGCGTTACGCTTACCGGCCCCGGAATCAAGGACAAGGGGCAAATCGCCCCTGCAGGGCTGAACGACGGCTTTTGGAAAGAGGTTCAGGCCGACCGCCTGCGTTTCCAGCTGGGTGTCGACATCATATTGGGTGCGGACGATACAATCATTGGATTGCCGCGCACTACCCGTATCGAAGAGGAGAGCTGAAATGGCCTATGTATCCGTCAAGGGCGGTGAACGCGCAATTAGCAACGCCCATGCCTGGCTTAATGAGTCTCGGCGGGGCGATGCCGCTGTGCCCGAACTGGGAGTTGACCAAATCCGAGAGCAGCTTTCGCTCGCAGTCGACCGGGTTATGATGGAAGGGAGCTGCTACGATCCCGACCTAGCGGCGCTGGCAATTAAGCAGGCGCGGGGAGATGTAACCGAGGCAATCTTCCTCCTCCGCGCCTATCGTACCACCTTGTCACGCTTCGGCGCGTCGGAACCGATTGAAACCGTGAAGATGGCAGTCTCCCGGCGTGTTTCGGCGGCATTCAAGGACATCCCTGGCGGGCAGATATTGGGGCCGACCTTCGACTATACACACCGACTAATCGACTTTGGCCTGAGCGATGAAAAGACAGTGCCTTCCGCGCCGCAAGCCGACAACCCTGTGCCAGACCATGTCCCCGCAATCGCGTCGGTCTTCGCGCATGAGGCACTGCTGGAACCGCCGTCAGAAGACGCGGATGATACTACCGACCCTTATGATCTCACCCGCCAGCCGATGGCCTTTCCCGCAGGACGCGACCAGCGGCTTCAGGCGTTGGCACGTGGCGATGAGGGCTTCCTTCTAAGTCTTGCTTACGCCTCTCAGCGTGGCTGGGGGAACACCCACCCTCTCTGTGGCGAAATCCGCATGGGCGAAGTGGCAGTTGAATTCACGCCGGAAGAACTGGGCTTCCCGATCGAAGTTGGCGAGATCACCGTCACCGAATGCCAGATGATCTCCAACTTTGAAGGTTCAGCCGAAAGCCCGCCACAATTTACCCGCGGCTATGGCCTCACCTTTGGCCATAATGAGCGCAAGGCGATGAGCATGGCGATTGTCGACCGGGCGTTGCGCCATGCAGAAGTCGGTGAAACCGCCGTGCATGCGGTGCAGGATGAGGAGTTCGTCCTGTATCATAGCGATAATGTGGAAGCCTCGGGCTTCGTCCAACATTTGAAGTTGCCACATTATGTCGATTTTCAGGCCGAACTGCAATTTGTGCGCCGGCTGAAAAAGGAATGGGAAGAGGCCCGCCAGCAAGCCAACAATAGCGAATATGCTGAGGCTGCAGAATGAACGCGCCGTCCAACCTACCCAGGAAACGGGACTATAACTACGCCTATCTGGACGAGCAGACCAAGCGAATGATCCGCCGGTCTATTCTGAAGGCGATTGCCATCCCAGGCTATCAGGCACCGTTCGGGTCTCGCGAAATGCCGGTGCCCTATGGCTGGGGAACCGGCGGCATCCAGTTGACAGCGTCGCTGATCGGCCCGGACGATGTCTATAAATGCATCGACCAAGGTGCGGACGACACGACCAACGCCGTTTCCATTCGCCGCTTTTTTGCGCGCGTCGCCGATGTTGCCACCACCGAGCGCACGGAAGATGCAACCATCATCCAGACACGTCACCGTATTCCAGAGGCGCCGCTCAGTGAAGGCCAGATCATGGTCTATCAGGTGCCGCAACCCGAGCCATTGCGTTTTCTGGAGCCGCGCGAAACCGAAACGCGCGCCATGCACGCCTACGAAGAATATGGCCTTCAATATCTCTCGCTTTATGAGAGTGTCGCCGCCTTTGGCCGGATCGCGGGTGGCGCGGGTTATCCTGTGTTGGTCGATGAGCGTTACCTGATGTCGCCTTCGCCCATTCCAAAATTCGATAACCCCAAACTGCACCAGAGCGAAGCGTTGCACCTGTTCGGTGCTGGCCGCGAAAAGCGTATTTACGCAGTGCCGCCGCATACTGATGTCCGCAGTCTTGATTTCGAGGATTATCCCTTTGAAATTCAGAGCTGGGATGAGGTTTGCGCGCTGTGCGGTTGCGACCATAGCTACAAGGACGAAGTCGTCTTGGACGATGAAGGCAATCGCATGTTTGTCTGCTCGGACAGTGCCTATTGCGGCGAACGACGAAAACAAGGCCATAGTGGTCCACTGGCTGGTCATGCACTTGATCAGGCCGATACCGCAGAGGATGCAGCATGAACATGGTCACGCCAATCGAACGTGATGAGCAACTGCTTGTTGTCGAGGGTCTGGACAAATCCTTCGGGCCGATCGGTGCCTGTCGCGATGTCAGCTTCGAACTGCGCCGCGGAGAGATTTTGGGCATCGTTGGAGAGAGCGGATCTGGCAAGACAACCCTGTTGCGATGCATCTCAGGCCAGCTCGAGCCAACAGGTGGCCAAGTCTTGTTCAACAGTAGGCGTCATGGGATGCACGACATTTTCGCGCTGTCAGAACAAGACCGTCGTCGCATAGCACGCGAAGCATGGGGTTATGTCCACCAGAACCCACGCGACGGTTTGCGAATGCGCGTATCAGGCGGTGCAAATGTCGCTGAACCATTGATGATGAACGGCCGCCGCCATTATGGCGAAATGCGCGACCAGTCGTTAAACTGGTTTGAGCGGGTCGAATTGGATCAAAGCCGAATCAATAACAAGCCGCGCACCTTTTCTGGCGGGATGCAGCAGCGGCTGCAGATCGCTCGCAACCTGATCCACAATCCCAGCCTTGTATTCATGGATGAACCAACCGGCGGCCTTGATGTATCGGTTCAGGCACGGCTTCTTGATCTCATGCGCGTTCTAGTCCGCGAAATGGGCCTGGCTGCAATCATTGTGACCCACGACATCGGCGTTGCACGACTGCTGGCCGACCGGCTGCTGGTAATGAAATCGGGCTTTGTGGTCGAACAAGGGCTGACCGATCAGGTACTTGACGATCCGCAGCATGGCTACACCCAACTGCTCGTTTCCTCCGTACTTCAGATTTGAGCAAAGAGATGACAATGTTGGAAGATAAAGTCGCGATCCGCATCGAAGATATTGCAAAGACATTCATGCTGCATAATCAGGGCAGTACATCGGTGCCGGTATTCGCAAATGTCTCGCTTGAAGTCAGCGTTGGCGAATGTGTCGTATTAAGCGGTGTGTCAGGGGTAGGCAAATCAACGATGCTCCGCGCGATTTATGGTAATTATGTACCAAGTGATGGTTCAGTAAAGCTGTTCCATGACGGAGAGTATGTGGACATCACAAATGCGCCACCACATGTCGTTCTCGACATTCGCCGCCGGACAATGGGCTATGTCAGCCAGTTCCTGCGGGTCATTCCGCGGATACCGACGCTTCAGCTGGTAATGGAACCGCTGCTGGAAAACGGCGTGGATGAAGGCGAAGCAAAAGACCGGGCAGAAGCCATTCTTGGCATGCTGAATCTGCCCAAGGCATTATGGGGTCTGCCACCTGCAACATTTTCGGGCGGTGAGCAGCAACGCGTGAACATCGCTCGAGTCATGGTGCGGGAATATCCTGTCTTGCTGCTCGACGAGCCAACGGCATCGCTCGATGCCGCCAATCGGCAGACGGTCATCAAGTTGATGAACGCGGCGCGCGATCGTGGCACTGCTATGGTAGGCATTTTTCACGATGAGGCCGTCCGTGACGCTGTGGCAACCCGCTTTTTCGATGTAACCAAATATCGCATGGCAGCTTGACCGATGAACGAGCTGCGTATCTTCAGCCGAAACGTTGTTACACCTGCCGAGGCCATATCGGCAGAAATTTTAATTGGTGACGGGATAATTAAAGCGGTTGAACCATGTGCTTGTGCGTCGGCGGGGGCTGACGACTGGGGCGATGATTTCATAATTCCAGGCCTTGTCGATATCCACACGGACAATCTTGAAAAGCATTACCAACCACGTCCGGGCGCTACTTGGGATTCTATTGGTGCAGTTATGGCGCATGATGCTCAGTGCATATCGGCGGGAATCACGACCGTCTTTGACTCGCTGTGCCTGCACGGCGAGCGCAATGGCCTTAACCGAGGCGAAGCCTTTCCGGTACTGATCGAGGCCATTGAACGTGCTGCAAACGAAGGTTTTCTGAAAGCAGAGCATGTATTACACATCCGCTGCGAGGTTACAAATCCGGCGCTGATGGACGGGCTGGAACCGCATCTGGATAATCCGCGCATTAAAATGCTTTCGCTTATGGATCACAGGCCGGGACAGCGGCAATTGCGAAGTCGAACCGTCGAAAAAGAGGCAAACGCCGAGGTTGAGAACCTCGCCGAATTATGTGCTAGCCATCGCAAGAAGATTGCCGACATCTCAACCCAATATGGCTTTACACTCGCCGCGCATGATGATGCGACTATAGAACAGGTGCAGGAAGCCGGTGCCTTGGGATGCACCATGGCAGAGTTTCCAGTGGCAATTGAGGCCGCACAAATGGCACGCTCTTTGGAGATGGTGATCGCGATGGGCGCCCCCAATTTGGTGCGTGGCGGATCGCATTCAGGTAATTTGTCGGCAGGTGCAGCGGCAGAAGTGGATCTTCTGGACATTATTACGTCGGACTATATTCCTTTTTCAATGCTACGAGCTGCTTTCCTGCTGACCGAGCGGCCCTATGGCTGGTCGTTACCGCGAGCAATCGCGACGGTGACTGATGCTCCTGCCAGAGCCACAGCGCTTAACGACCGAGGTAGAGTTGCAACTGGATTGCGGGCGGACCTCGTCCGCGTTGCTTGGCAAACTGGCAAATGGCCTCGCCCGGTCTCGGTTTGGCGCGGCGGCGAACGAGTGGCCTGAAAGGTCATGACAGGCCGATATGCCATCTATTATGCGCCCGAAGCAGACAGTCCATTATGGCAGCGCGCCGCCCAATGGCTCGGCCGCGATGCCGCGACCGGTGCGCATGTTACGCAATATATACCCCAAGGCTTCGATGGTGCGACATTTGCGGCCCTGACAGCAGACCCGCGGCATTATGGCTACCATGCGACTTTGAAAGCACCGTTCACGCTCGCCGAAGGCACTAGCGAAGAAGAACTGCTTTCAGCAGTTGAGGAGTTCGCAACCCAACGTGCCGCTTTTTCAGTGAAAATATCGCCCCAGATACTCGGGTATTTTATTGCCTTTCGGTTAGTCGAAAAATCTCCGGAAATGCAGGCCTTGCATGAAGACTGTGTTTGCGCGTTCGACAAATTCCGCGCGCTTCCGACTCATCTCGAACTGGAGCGGCGGCGCAATGCAAAGCTGAACGATCGGCAGGATCGGCAGCTGGTTGAATGGGGTTACCCATATATCTTCGACGATTTCAGGTTTCACATGACGCTATCGGCTAGAATCGAAGATGCCGCGATTCGCCAAACATTTCTGGACGCTGCGATGGCATTTTTTGCCGACGATATCGGTATGCACCGGTTCGGATCGCTGTGCGTCTTCCATCAGCCAGACCGTGAAAGCAGCTTTAATGTCAGCGCCCGATTCCCGCTCTTGGGCTGATGATTTTTCAAGTTTTGCACGGCCGAAGTTCGACCCCGCGCACCTGTTTCATGCGTCGCACGAATCCGGCATCAAAGCTTTTTATCCAAGGTTTCCGTCCGCTCCGGAAGTGGGACAGGTCAACCCTTGTGTATGGTCAACAAGCTATCCGTTTTTAGCACACTACCTCGCCCCGCGCGATTGTCCTAGAATCATTTTCGGAAGAGGACCAACGACGACCAAAGCAGACGTCGACCGATTTATCGGCAAAAGCAAAGCTGCACGGATCGTTATTATAGAAAAGGACTGGCGAAGCCGGATGGAGACGATGCCCATCTGGATCTATGCATTTGAAGCGGGACTGCACTGGAATTTGTTCGACCCAAATAGCGGAGTATACGTTAGTGAAATATCGGTAGTTCCCGAGCGGCGTCACAGAATTGCAAGCCCCGCCGAAGCGCTTGCCGCACACGGCGCGGAATTACGCCAAGTCGACAATCTCTGGCCGATGATTGAAGCCGTAACTCGATCCACGCTTTCCTTTTCCATTATCCGCAAACGCAATGCGCAATTGGGTTAGGTTTTTTATGAACATCAGATTAGCGTCGGCGAGCTATGGCTTGCCGCCAAACTTTCAACGATCACTTGTCGTTTCGCGACTGGCCCCCGATGATCAGCAAGAAGCGTCATGCGTGTGATGGTCGTTGGAATATCGGGAGCGGGCAAGTCCACATTCGCTGAGCGATTGGCGGATGCTACAGGATTGCGCTTGGTCGAACTCGATCTGCACAACTGGGGTCCCAATTGGTATAACCGCAGTGCAGAAGAGCCCGAGGCCTTTGTGCAATCGGTTAACGATGCGACGCAGGGTGATGATTGGGTCGCAGCTGGTGGCTATTCCAAAACCTGGCCAATCATCTGGTCGCGGGCCGATCATATTGTCTGGCTCGATTTGCCAAGGATGCAAGTGATGCGACAGGTGATCCCCCGTTCGCTGAAGAGGGCGTTTATTACGGGAGGCTATGTTTTTCCGGGGTGCCGCGAAGGACCGTTACGTCTGTTCCGCGCGGATCACCCAATCCGGTGGGCGTGGAAATATCATCGCGGCCGCCATGAAAAGATCGCCAAGTTCCTGGCCGATCCCGCCTATGCTCATCTGACCGTCCATCACTGCCACTCGCGCGCTGATGCAGATGCAGCGCTTGCGCTGCTTGCGACATGATGATCTTGATTCGGCATTGTCTCTCGACGGGTCCAGCGCCAGAAGCGCCGCTTACAGTCGAAGGGCGGGAAACCGCCGAGGCGCTCTCGGCAACCTTGGCTGATCTCGGCGTTACTGCGCTTTATGCGAGCCCGTATGTGCGTGCAAAAGAGACGCTGGTGCCGTTTGCGGAGCACACCGGGCTTGCGATCAACTTGGATGCACGCCTGCGCGAACGCACATTGTCGAGTGCGGACTTGCCGGACTGGCGCGAACACATCGCCCGTTCCTTTGTCGATCGTGATTATTGTGCGCCGGGCGGCGAAAGCTTCAACGAGGTGGCAGCCCGCGCGCTGGCCGCGATATCCGACATCGCCGCCGCTCATCATGCGCTACCTGCTATCGCCACGCATGGAAATCTGTTGTCCTCACTGTTCAATTTGGCTGATCCTCAGTTCGGTTTCGGCGATTGGCAATCGCTTCGCAATCCCGATCTTTTCATGACGCAGTTCGGCAACAACACGCTGTTGAGCTTCAGGCGCGTCTGACAATGGCTAAACTCCAAATACTTTGCACGGTCACGCCAGCGCAGGATGGAAAAGATCAAGTTCGAGGCAGTGGCGCAACGCCGCCTGTGCGAGCGCTGCTATGATTACCGCTGTACTCTTCGACTTGGACGAAACACTGCATGACCGCTCTGCTTCGCTGCGTGATTTCTTGATCAGTCAGCATGAGCGCCACTTGGCCGGCTGTTGTTCGCTGGAAATGTTTATGGAATGTTTCGTACGCTTGGACGCCCATGGAAGTCTTCCGAAAACCAGCTTGTATCCGCGACTGCTAAGCGAACTCGGCGTCACAAACGTGAACGCGCTCATGCTCGCAGAAGACTACGCCGCTCAATTCCACCAATATGCAAGACATATGGATGGCGCCATGCCGCTGCTCCACGCCCTTCGCCAACAAGGAATGAAGCTGGCTATCATCACCAATGGATCGACGGGTTTCCAACTAAGCGTTTCGGCAGCTCTGAGATTTACCGAATTTGTCGATCTGGTGATGGTTTCTGAAGCTGAGGGGTTGAGGAAACCTGATCCGCGCATTTTCCTTCTTGCCGCTGGAAGGCTTGAAACACCGCCCAGTGCGTGCCTTTTCGTCGGCGATAATCCGGAAGCGGATGTGCAGGGCGCAAACGCGGTGGGCATGCATGCCGTTTGGTTTCGGCGCTCCATAGCTTGGCCGCCAACCCTCGCGCCCGTCGGCAAAGCGATCGACGAACTCGGGCAGGTGCTGGAGCTACTGGCCTCGTAGCGGTTTCGTGTTTGGTCGGGCAGATAATCGCAGGCCGTTAATTGATGTCGTCGTCGCGTCCACGCTCGGCTTTTCAATCATCGGCAAACTGGAGGGGCAATAGCGCTCAAGATGACCTTCCATCTCGCCTTGAAGCGTAAATCTGGCTAGGGAAAAAGTTTATGGGCCAACTCATATATATTAATGGAGCTCCAGGTGTCGGCAAGCTTACCATCGCCCGACTTATGGCCGAACATTTGAACGCTCGCGTGCTTGATAACCACACAATCTACAATGTTGGATTTGCTCTAACGGATTTTCGCTCACCGGCATTTTATGCTGCGGTTCGCGCAGTCAGGACGGCTGCCTATGATCAAATTTTGAGCCTTCCGAATCACGAAATTGTCATTCTGACAGCCGCTGATTTTGACGATTCCGATTGGGGGAGAGAAAACTGGCAGGCGGTTACCCAACTGGCGAGTGACCGCCAATGGCCATTCTACGCGATTGTGCTAACCTGTGAGCCTGATGAGCACCGCCGCCGCATAGTTGCTGAAGATAGAGAGGGGCGAGGTAAATTGCGCGATGCCGATGTTGTAACGCGCCTATCTCAGCGCCCCCTCATCCAAGGTAGGGGAGACCGAAAGGTAACGCTTGATACCACCAACATGACAGCAACTGATGCCTCGGAGCATTTGCTTATATGGATGGGCGCTCGCTAAACAAAATCCGCGCTTAGCTTTTCAATCATGGCAAGTGAAATGCGCTGCCTCGGGTCTAAGGACTGCAACGAACCGCGCAACTGCATCTTCCAGCGCTCCGGCATTGTTGATAACCGTCACATCGGAGCCTTGCGGCATGGCTATTTTTGCGCGCAGCAGCCGCGCCTCAACTTGCTCTATGCTTTCCCGGCCGCGTGAGGCGATTCTTTGGGCAAGTATATCGAGCGGGGCGGTGACAAAGATGACCCTCAGATTGGGGTATTTGCCTCGCGCGGCGTCCGGAACGCTGCGGGAAACATTTACCACTACGGTCGCGCCGCTTTCGATCCGCTGATTGAGTACTGCGGGAACGCCATAGCAAAGACCGTGTGCTTCCCATGAAAGTGCATAACCTCCTGATTCACGCGTTGCATGAAAGTCTTCGACGCTCACCTCGATATGATCTTCGCCGCCGGCATCACTTGGGCGGGTGATTTCACGTTTTGGGAAATAATAGCTGGTATCTGCTGACAGCTTTTCCGCTGCCGCTGCAATTAGGCTGTCTTTGCCAGCGCCCGACGGGCCGACGACAAGAATAAGCCGACCTTCAGCCATGCCTCTCACAAAATTCTGCAGCGTCCAATTTCCGGAATTCGTCCAGTGCGGACGCCAGACGGTCATGATCCCAATCCCACCATGCAATCTCCAGCAGCTTCTCCCGTGTCGCCTCGTCAAATCGATATTTGATCACCTCAGCCGCCACCCCGACCACGACGGCGAAGGGTGGTACGTCCTTTGAAACCACAGCGCCAGCGCCGATGACGGCACCGGTGCCAACGGATACGCCTGCCAAAATAGTTGCGCCATGCCCGACCCAGATGTCGTGCCCCATCGTGACTTTGTCAGCGCGTCGCCATTCGAAGAATTCGGCATCGTCCGCGTCGCCCATATCATAAGACACCGCTCGATAGCTGAAATGATGCTGGGCTGCGCGCCAGGTCGGATGATTGCCCGGATTGATCCGCACATCACGCGCAATCGAGCAGAATTTGCCGATCGCCGCATATGTCGCGCTCGAATCGCTGACGATATAGCTGTAATCGTCAAACGAAACTTCGTGCAGATGCGTGCGTGCGCCCACCCGCGTCCACCGGCCGAGTGCGCAATCGATTACTGTTGCTTCCGGATCGATTTCGGGTTCCGGACCATGCGCTGAACTCTTAGGCCGCTGTGGTGCTTCGCGCGCGATATAAGCGAGGCCAGTCTCGCTGGCGTAGCTGGAAAGCCTTCCGCTCATGCTGCGCTCTGGAGTTGCGGCTTGCGGCGTTTTGCGCGCCGGGTGGCCGCAGGTCGCACTGCGACAAATTCTTTCTCAGGCTCGAGATCTGCCTGACAAGGTCGCGACGTTGCGCCGTAAATCCGGTCTATTTCACGATCAGTGAGCTGCTCGACCGGCGCATCGAATACAATCTTGCCTTTGTTCATGCCGATCACGCGCTTACAATAGCGCCGCGCAAGATCGACCGAATGAAGGTTGATCAAGAGCGTGATGTTGCGTTCCCGGTTGAGGGCAGCGATGCTTTGCATGACGATTTCGCTGTTGATTGGATCAAGCGAGGCGACCGGCTCGTCTGCAAGCAGGATTTCAGGCTCTTGCAGCATCGCGCGTGCAATTGCGACCCGCTGCTGCTGTCCGCCGGAGAGATTCTGAGTCCGCTTAAAGGCTGTCTCGGCCATTCCCAGCCGGTCGAGCTCAAGTATAGCCTGAGCGCGCTGCTCCGCCGGGAAGGATTTAAACAGCGAGGGGAAAAGGGGACGTGTTGCCAGTGTTCCCAAGAGGAC
>Ga0208595_1000238_pt1 | contig 21587 bp, 16 predicted proteins | sample LakMenEpi28Jun11_FD_150742 | JGI IMG/M metagenome (GOLD analysis project Ga0208595, IMG submission 150742) | Freshwater microbial communities from Lake Mendota, WI - 28JUN2011 deep hole epilimnion (SPAdes) | ecosystem: Environmental > Aquatic > Freshwater > Lake > Epilimnion/Euphotic zone ...
CGGACAGGCGCGATAGGCTCCAGCCTGCGCTGGAGCGACGGTGGTTAGTATTGCGATGCCGCTCTGCGATCTTTGCGCCCCAGCGCGTTAACGCCCGAGCAATACCCGCGCCTGCCCCGCGACTTGTGCCAACATGGCGGGGGTCGGCGCACCCGTCATCCGGGCGCGGTCCACCATCGCCTTGAACGCCCGCACGCGCACCGCGTTGGCCACCAACCAGTCTTGCGTATCCTCAAGCGGTTTCTTTGCCGCACGACGCCGCAGAAAGTCCAGACGCATGGTTTGGAAATCTCGTGCGAGGCCAGCAACCAACAGGCGCTCCCACGGATCGTGCGGGTCGACCTGCATTGCGGCTCCCTGCGCCCAACTTAAACCCAGCGCATCACCAAGAGCGGTGAAGGCGCGCGTCAATGCGGTCACATCGCCCTTTTGCGTGAATGAAAGCGCAGCCAGACCAATTGCGCCATCCAACTGCGCCAATTGCACCAGACGGTCCGCGATTTTGCGTGGCGCGCCATTTTCGGTCAACCGCGCGCCAAAGCGTTCGGTCTGAAGCCGGACATCATGGGGCAATAGCCCGTCTAATGAAGTCGTTAGTTTTTGCACCACGGGCGCATACACCCCCGTGGCCGCAGCGACATCGCGACCTTCATGGGCATTGCGGATGATATCCGCCATTTGCGCGCGCACTTCTAAGGCCGCTTGATGGAACAGCATCAGCCGCGTGGATTCCGGCATCGCTGTCGTATCAATGGCATTCCACAAGGAAGGCAGATCATAAATGCTCTCGGCAATGGCAAAGGCCGCAGCAACATCGCCAAGACTACAGCCTTCCTCTTCCGCCAATTCAAATGGGTGCAACATGCCAAGCCGATTGATCATGCGGTTGGCCAATTTCGTGGCGATGATTTCCTTGCGTAGCCGGTGTCCCAAAATCGCCGACTTATGCGATTTGACCATCAAGTCCGGGAATGCTGCCAGAAGTTCGCCGTCCATCGACTTGTCCTGCGCCAAAGGTGCTTCCTCAACCCCATCCTGCGCCGCAAGCTTCGCTGTGGAGAGCAATATCGCCAATTCTGGCCGCGTTAGACCTCGCCCTTCGCTAGCACGCCGGAACAGTTCTTCATTGGGCGCAAGCCCCTCGACCAGCCGGTCCAGTCGGCCAGCGCCTTCAAAAATTTCAATAAGCCGTACATAGGCTGGCAAATCACCCGCGCCGCCGGTTTCCGCGATGGACAAGGCAAGCGTCTGAAGACGGTTATCCTCCAACACCAAATGCGCCACCGCATCGGTCATCTCCGCAAGTAAGACGTTGCGTGCAGGCTCCTTCAACTTGCCTGCGCGCATCTGCGCATTCAGCGCGATTTTGATGTTCACTTCATTGTCGGAACAATCGACACCAGCGCTGTTGTCGATGAAGTCTGTATTGATACGGCCACCGCGCAAGGCATAACCAATGCGTCCAGCCTGCGTCACGCCAAGGTTCGCGCCCTCGCCAATGACTTGTGCCTGCACGTCTGCGCCATTCACACGAATAAAGTCATTGCCAGGGTCGCCGACGTCCAAATGGCTTTCGCTCCGGTCCTTAATATAGGTTCCTATGCCGCCGAACCACATCAATTGAACCGGTGCTTTTAGTATCGCGGTCATCAATGCCGATGGTTCAATTTCTTTCGCATCAATGCCCAACAAGCTTCTGATTTCAGATGTTGTTTTAATGATCTTATCGGTACGCGCGAACACGCCGCCGCCCTTGGAGATCAACTTTGTGTCATAATCGAGCCAGCTCGAACGCGGCAGGTTGAACAACCTTTCACGTTCTTTCCAACTGGTCGCGGGGTCAGGATCGGGATCAAGGAAAATGTGGCGATGGTCGAACGCGGCGACAACTTTCAACGTCTTTGAAAGCAACATGCCATTGCCAAAGACGTCACCGGACATATCGCCGACGCCCGCAACCGTGACCGGTTCCTTTTGGACATCAATACCCATCTCGGCAAAATGGCGCTGCACCGATAGCCAGCCACCCTTTGCGGTAATGCCCATCGCCTTATGGTCGTAACCGACCGATCCACCGCTCGCAAACGCATCGCCAAGCCAGAAATTGCGTTCCAGCGCGATGGCGTTGGCGGTGTCGGAGAATGTGGCCGTGCCCTTGTCGGCCGCAACGACGAAATAGGGATCATCGCCGTCATGGATCACCACATTATCGGGATGGACGACCCGGTCGTTCACGATGTTGTCGGTAATCGACAGCAAGGTCCGGATGAAGATTTTATAGGCCTCTGTGCCTTCGGCAAACCATGCATCGCGGTCGACGCGCATGTCGGGTAGTCGCTTGGGGTAGAAACCGCCTTTTGCGCCCGTCGGCACGATAACGGCGTTTTTAACGCGCTGCGCCTTCATCAGGCCCAAAACCTCGGTGCGGAAGTCATCACGCCTGTCGGACCAGCGCAAGCCACCGCGCGCCACCGGGCCAGCACGCAAGTGAATGCCCTCCACGCGGGGCGAATAAACAAACACCTCACGCCAAGGCAGCGGCGCAGGCAGGCCAGGCACTTTTGCGCAATCCAGTTTGAACGCCAAGGCTTCGGCCGCTGCTGCGGAAAACGCATTAGTGCGCAATGTTGCCAGCACCACCGCCAAAAACCGCCGCAGGATTCGATCTTCGTCAATCGCCGCAACCGCCGCCAAATCAGCGTTGATTAATTTTTGATATTTTGCCGCTTCCTTGTCGCGGCTGCCGTTGGTTGCAGGATTATGCAAGACATCAAACAACGATATGATGGACCGCGTCACATTGGCGTTTTTGGCCAAGGCGGTCACCACCGTTGGCATCCCATATGTTACACCTGTTTGGCGTAAATAGCGGTACCATGCGCGCAGCCAGATGACCGATTGCGGCGCAAGCCCAGCAATCGTAACGAGTTGGTTGAAAACGTCATTTTCAAATGTGCCGTCCAAAACTTGGCTCAGCGCAGCTTCAAGGACCTGCGGCTTTTCGACGACGGTTGAAATATCACCGCCACGCAAGGCAAGACGGAAGTCATGGATATAATGACCATCGCCCAATGCGGTCGGCAATTCCTCCAAAACATCAAAACCGAAATTCTCCAGCGCTGGCACGACATCGCTCAACGGCAAAGCACCGCCATTGCTGTAAATTTTTAGGCGGAGCTTGCCATCTTCAACGAACAACCGGGTAATCTTGCTGTGGTCGCGTTCCATGGCGAGCAAGCCAATCATGTCCCGCGCAGCTTCGTCGGTCGAATAGGTGCTGCGATAATTGGCCGGGAACCCGGCACCGTAGCGCACAAGCATGGCGGCTGCGCGCTTTTCATCGGTCAACTGTGCCAATGCCGCCTCAACCGCTGGCTCCCACCCACGCACCATCAGCTCAAGCTTTGCATCCAGGCTAGCTTCGTCCACTGTCTGTCCACGGTCCGGCAGATCTAGCGTATACCGCAGCAAAGCTACGCCGCCGTCTTCCAAACCGATTGTCCAGCCTAACAAAGACCCACCCGTGGCATCCATCAACATCGCCTGGATCTGCTTACGGATGCCCGTGGATACGTCATCGCGTGGCAACCATACAAAGATATACAAATGACGTCCAAGTGGCGACCGCAGCGCAATCAGCTTGGGACGCGGTCGGTCGGTTAGCGACATGGCGGTCAGCGTTACGCGTTCCAGATCATCCAGCTTGAGCGCGACCAAAAGGTCGTGCGGCAGCGCCGTTAGCGCATGGGCCATCGCCTTGCCAGCATGGCCCGAAGGGTCGAAGCCATAACGCGCCATCAGCGACGCCAGATGCGTTCTGAGCACAGGTATGGTTTCCGGAGCAGTTGCAAGCGCCGCGCTGGTCCAAAGCCCTGCTGCGACGGCTAAGCCTGTTACCCGATCTCCCGTGTGCACCGGCATAACGATTAGGTCCAATTGAACACTGCGGTGGACATTGGAAACACGGTTGGACTTCAGCACCAAGGGCGCGATGCCCCCGGATTCAAACCAATTGATAGCAAGGCTGACGCTATCTTCCGAAAGCACGGGCGCGTCGCTCACGCGCGACAATCCAAGGCGGTTGGAACGCGTACCGTCGCTGCCGATCCGCTCATGCGCCAATATGGTCATGTTATTATCATGGAACCACCGGATAAGCGCGGTGCCTTCGCTATCCGGCAGGCTGTCGGCGTCGGCGGACAAGGCCGCGAGCATGTCGCGCCAATCCGTCACCGCACCGCGAACGTCGGCGAGAACAGCCGCCAAATGCGCTTCAAGCTGACGGCGTTCCTTGGCATCGACGCGCGCTGTTTCGAGGTAAATGAAGGATTCGCGCGGCTGCCCATCGATGCGTTTCCGGCTGATTGATGAAAGTGTATTGGCTTCATCGCGGGTAACGCTCAACACCGGATGAATGATGCGATTCACAGCTATGCCATAAGCCGCGACTGCTGCAGACACCGAATCCACCAAAAAGGGCATGTCGTCATTATTCAGCGATATGCGCATCATCAAACGGCCATGCGCATCAGTAAAGCTATCCAGTGCAATGGCCGCGCTGCCCGCCTTGCGAACTAGGCCGGTTTCGATAGTGAAACGCGCAGCATCCTCCGCCGCTTTGGCGTCAAAACCTTCATTCTCGCCCGGCAAAGCCGTCTCGGCAAAGGCGCAAACCATATCCTTCAAAAGGATTTTGTCGATTTTTTCAGCATTTTTAGCAATTTTGGCGACCGCCATGAAATGATCTCCTCAGCCCGCAAGCATCTGGTTATGTGCCATGTTCAACGATAAATTTCGTTGTAATTTTATTACAATACTTATGACGCGCTTCTCAAGCTTAAACAAGTCGCGTCTGTAACTTGTTGCGACGGCCATTGCTCCTGTGTAGCGTCGTTCGGAACAACGAATGTTAGGAGGGTTGCGTGGATAAACGGCTTACATTGTGGATATTGGCAGGAATGATCCTGGGCGTAGCAGTTGGTTACGCGGTCCACGTCAGTTTCGCGCAGGATAGCACGCAGTTTGAATATTTAACCAAAACATTCAAACTCCTCTCTGATATATTTCTGAACCTAATCAAATTGTTGGTTGCGCCCCTGATCCTATCCACGATAGTCGTGGGTATCGCACATATGGGCGACAGCTCGGCGCTCGGTCGCATCGGTTTTCGCGCCATTACATGGTTTATTATCGCCAGCTTTATCTCGATTGGCCTTGGCCTATTGATGGTGAACCTGTTTCAGCCAGGAATCGGTGCGCCAGTGGACAGTATTGGAAATGCTGCGGCAACCATTGGCGAGGTCAAAAAACTCGACTTTTGGGAATTCATTCTTTCGATTTTCCCGAAAAACGCGTTCGAGGCGATGGCGACAAACAATATCTTGCAGATTTTGGTATTTTCATTGTTCGCAGGCATCGCGCTTTCGGCCTTAGGTGAAAAGGGCGCACCTTTGGTGCGGGGTGCAGAGTCACTTGCGGAAATGATGCTGCAGATTACGCATTATGTCATGCGCTATGCCCCGGTAGCGGTGTTTGGTGCATTGGCCGCTGTTGTATCAAAAAGCGGCCTTGCAATCCTTGCGACCTATTTAGAACTGGTGACGGAATTCTATCTGTCGCTGGCGTTATTGTGGGCGATTCTGCTGTCGATCGGCGCAATTTTCCTGGGCCGGCGTATATGGACGCTCATCCGCTACATCCGCGAACCCATGTTGATCGCATTTTCGACCGCATCCAGCGAAGCGGCGCTGCCCAAGCTGTTTGAACAGCTTGACCGTTTTGGTGTCCCGCGCCGGATTTCGGGCTTCATGCTGCCATTGGGTTACAGCTTCAACCTTGATGGTTCGATGATGTATATGAGCTTCGCGACAATCTTCATCGCGCAAGCTTATGGCATTGACCTATCCATCGGCACGCAGATCCTTATCCTGCTCACGCTCATGATTTCGTCCAAGGGCGTCGCCGCCGTGCCGCGCGCTTCGTTGGTGGTGATTACCGGCACGCTGGCGATGTTCGACCTTCCGGTGGAAGGCGTCGCGCTCATCCTTGCGATTGACCAATTCCTCGATATGGGCCGGACCGCGACCAATGTCGTCGGCAACGCCGTCGCAACGTCCGTCATCACCAAATGGGAAGGCATGTTGGAGGTTGAGGAACCCGATTATGTTGAACCGCCACATGCACCCGCGCACACTATAGCGGACGGAAAAGCGGGGCTCGACCTAGCCGAAGATATGGTCACTGACGCGCGAAAGACGAAGCTTTAAGCGGGGTGTTTGTGTCCAAGCAAGGTGCCCTTGGCACCTTGGCTGTCGAGCGTGAATTCCATGTTGCGATGTTCTTTGCGCCAGCGCCGCGCAACCATGCGCTCACCGGGACGCGCGGCGTCATCCAGCAGCACCCTGCCGCCGGGCGTGATGCGCGGGAACAGGGTTGCCGCAGCGCCGCGCACATGCGGATGGATGGCCCAAGGCGGGCCATCGACGATGAGCAAGTCGATCTCGTTGGGAACATCGGACAGTTGGTACCAGTGCCCAGGCCAGCCAGCGGGCGGCGCGCCTAACGGGGCGCGCCGAATTTCCACATCCATGTTGTTGTCGCGTATCCAGTCTTGAGTCGTTTGCGCGAACGCCGCATGTTGGTCAAAGCTGACAATCTTTCCGCCGCCAAAAAGCTGCAGAGCGCGCGCCGCAACAAAGGTGGACGCGCCGCAGCCCAGTTCGACAACCTGCGCCGGTCGCATGTCTTCGATTGCGGAAACGATATGCCACAAAAAATTTGTGTCGGCTTTCCAGCTTCCCAAATTGGGCAGTGCATCGAGAGGCAAGTCGAGATAAGCGAGCAATGCCGCCTTATCTTTCTTGCGCCCGCCATCGAGGCTACGCAACAGCCATGGCCATTGAATCGCGCCATAGGCCATGACCATGCAACGATCCCCCAATGACTGGCTAAGGTCCAAATCATGCAGAGGCATGTACGCCGTCGTTTCGCGTGTAGTCATTTTCACCCCAAAGCCGTGAAGCGGACAACAGTCAATCAAAGAGTTATCGGCCCGACTGATTTTACGCAGTCATGGCACAGCCCGCCGTTGATAAGGCGCGCGCAACAAACGTTTCAAGGCTTTGACAATGTCAAAATTTATTCCATAACACAGGAAGGAAGAGGAGATATTCATGGAAGACAGCCGGACCGCGCCTGCGGCAAAACCGACGATTACAAATCCGAAATTGCTGCTTTGGATATTGATGGTTGTTTATGTGCTTAATTTCCTCGACCGGCAGATTGTCAACATTTTGGCCGAACCGATCAGTCGGGATCTCGACCTTTCCGATACCCAAATTGGTTTGTTAACTGGTCTTGCCTTTGCGCTTTTCTATACATTGTTGGGCATCCCCATCGCCCGTTATGCGGACAATAGCAGTACCAATCGCGTTGGTCTGATCTCCATATCCTTGGCGGTCTGGTCCGCGATGACGGCCTTATGCGGGTTGGCGCAGAATTTCGCACAACTTGCGCTCGCCCGCGTGGGCGTTGGCGTAGGTGAGGCAGGGTGCACCCCTGCCGCCCACTCGCTCATTACCGACAGCGTCCCGCCGGAGAAAAGATCATCAGCCATCGCGTTTTACGGCCTTGGCATTCCGATTGGCAGCTTATTGGGCCTTGTCGTTGGCGGCGCATTGAACGATGCCTATGGCTGGCGCGTGGCATTCATGGCGGTCGCCATTCCCGGTTTGATATTGGCCGCGTTTTTGCCATTCATATTGCGCGAACCACGCAAGGCCGAGGCGGCTGCCCGCGCATTATCGGGCGAAAAGGCTCGCACGGTTCTGTCCACCAAAGAAGCGCTCAAAGAAGTGTTCAGCTCGCGCGCCTTTGTGATGTTGGCGATCGCGGCCTCATTCACGGCGTTTCTGTCTTACGGCAAAAGCGTTTGGGCGGTGATCTTGTTCATTCGCTCGCATGGCCTTAGCCCAGGGGAAACCGGCCTTTTGCTTGGCCTTGGCTTGGGCGTGGCGGGCATGATCGGTACCTGGCTGGGCGGCATGATGGCCGACAAATTTGGCAAGATCGATAAACGTCATTTGTTGACCACGCCCGCCATCGGCATGGTCATTGCAACACCCATATTGTTCTTGGGCTATTTCGCAACCGACTGGCGCGTGGCGATACTCTTGTTATTTGTGCCAACGGCATTGAACGCGGCGTATTACGGCCCGACCTATGCCACTGTGCAAGGGTTGGTAAAGCCGGAGGCCCGCGCTGTCGCCGCCGCCCTCATGCTGTTCGCGCAAAACCTGATCGGCCTTGGGTTGGGCCCCTTGTTGTTCGGCATGATGTCGGACGCGTTCAAGCCGCTGGCCGGCGATGAAAGCGTCCGTTGGGTGCTATATGGCGCAGCATGGCTTGGCCTCATCCCCGCCTTTTTCTTCTGGCGGGCAAGCTTGCGGTTAAATGCTGAGCTTAAAAGCGGTTAATCGGCAAAAGGATCACGCACCAAGATCGTATCTTCGCGCTGCGGCGAAGTGGATACCAAGGCAACGGGTGTTTCGATCAATTCCTGCACACGCGTGATATATTTGATCGCTTGTGCCGGAAGGTCGGCCCAACTGCGCGCGCCTGCGGTGGTTTCCTGCCAACCCGGCATTTCTTCGTAAATGGGCTCCACGGCGGCTTGCTCTGCGGCATGCGCTGGCAAATAGTCATAGACCTTACCGTGCAGGCGATAGCCGGTGCAGATCTTGATCGTATCAAACCCGTCGAGCACATCGAGCTTAGTCAGCGCAATGCCGGTCACACCAGATACGGCGCAGCTTTGACGCACGATCACGGCATCAAACCAACCGCAGCGGCGCTTGCGCCCCGTGACGGTGCCAAATTCATGGCCGCGCTCACCCAGCCTTTGGCCCGTTTCATCCTCAAGCTCGGTCGGGAATGGCCCTGACCCGACCCGCGTGGTGTAGGCCTTGACGATACCCAGCACAAAGCCCGCCGCACTTGGCCCAAGGCCGGAGCCGGACGCCGCGGTGCCCGAGACAGTGTTGGACGACGTGACGAACGGATAGGTGCCATGGTCAACGTCAAGCAAGACGCCCTGCGCGCCTTCGAACAATATCCGTGCGCCGGCCTTGCGCACCTTATTCAATCGCCTCCACACCGGCTCGGCATATTCCAGAACAAAGGGGGCGATTTCTTTCAGGTCAGCGATCAAGCGCGCGCGATCCACCGGAGGTTCGCCAAATCCGGCGCGTAAGGCATCATGATGCGCGCAAAGCCGGTCAAGCTGGGTATCCAAAGCATCGAGATGCGCCAGGTCACACACGCGGATCGCACGGCGGCCCACCTTGTCTTCATAAGCAGGGCCAATGCCGCGGCCTGTGGTCCCGATCTTGCCCGAACCCGCTGCGGTTTCCCGCAAACCATCCAAGTCGCGGTGGATTGGCAAGATCAATGCGCAATTGTCCGCAAGCGCAAAATTCTCGGTCGTGATCGAAACGCCCTGCCCGCGCAGCTTCGTCATTTCATCGCGCAACGCCCATGGGTCAAGAACCACGCCATTGCCGATAATCGACAGCGTGCCGGTTACGATCCCCGACGGCAGCAACGATAATTTATAGACATTGTCACCCACGACCAAAGTGTGGCCGGCATTATGCCCGCCTTGAAAGCGGACAACGGCATCGGCGCGTTCCGCCAGCCAGTCTACAATCTTGCCTTTACCCTCGTCGCCCCATTGCGCGCCAATTACGGTTACATTCGCCATCAGATATTCCCTGTCAAAGCCAGATAGCTCTGGGGCCTTTTTCTGCGCAGGAGATTTTTCCTGCGAAGGGATTCGCCATGGGCTCCGTTATGATTATGCGAGGCTGGCGTCCACCCTAAAGCTGCGTGAGAGACGATTTCAGACGGGAATGGCCTGACCGTTTATCCAAATATGGGTGCAGCCCAGCACAGCGGCGCTGTCTTCCTCATCCAATGCCGATACCGTCACCCAACCTTCATGGCGCATTTTTGCGCCGGTCACGGCGTCGGTGCCAAGTGGCAGGAAAAGACGCCGGATGACGCCTTCGTCAGCCAGATCAATCAACGGGTCGGGATAGAGCGAGAAGCCCGTTGCCGGTTCCGATGGTCCATCGGCACGATCAATATAATAAGTGCCCCCGCGACCAAGTGCAGCGCTATACCCTTTGGCGAAGATCGTGAAACCGAACCAGCTTTGATATTCAAAGCCATGCCGCTCGGTCGGATCAAGCGTCACATTGGCGCGGCCCGCAATATTGCTAGCAATGGCTTCCAAGGCACGGATTCGCGACGCGAGCGCCCCGCCAGCATCAATCGCCCGCAGCTTCTGAACCGCGTCTGCAAATGGGCCGGTCGCCGCAAGCAGCGGCAAATAGGCGTCGGCACCCAGCGCACTCAGTCCGCCTGCATCCTTCATATCCAGCTCGGAGCGAACGGCATCAATCTTGTCCTTCGCCAAAGGCAGCGCCTTTTCCGCCAGCCGTTCCACAAGATCAGGCAATGTGAAATCAATGGTGATGTCTTTGACGCCCGCCGCCTCAAGCGCATCAATGGCAACGCCAACAATTTCGCAAGCGGCCGCAACGCTGTCATTGCCGACCAATTCCGCACCCAATTGCGTCAGTTCCCGTTCGGGTCGTAATTGCTTGGCGCGCAAACGCAGCACCTGACCATGATAGGCCAAGCGCAGCGGTCGCGGCGCGTCCTTCATCCGGGTCGTGGCGATGCGCCCGACCTGCACGGTGATATCACCGCGCAGCGCCAGCGTGTGGCCCGACACAGGGTCGGTAAAGCGCAAATGCTGATTACGGTTGGCATCGCCGCTATGTTTGGCGAGCACCGATTCAAATTCCGCCATGGCCGGTGCTACGCGCGCATAGCCGTAGCTTGCCAGCACGTCGATCATCGACCGAGATACCCGCGCAGCAACCTCCGCTTGAGGCGGAAGGCGGTCGCGATACCCTTCGGGCAGCAAATCAGGAGGAATATTCATGCGCACTCTTTACCGCAAAAGTCGTAGCGGGGAAGCCCCAGCTTAGGGTCAGGACCACTTAAATCCACCTTCGCGGTTTGAGGCCATACTGTTCAGTGCAAGGCGGCAAAGCGCAGGCTTAGTGGTTCTAAGTCCAAGCTTTGCCAACGCAGCAATGGACAATATGGGTCAAATCCGAAGGACGCCAAAATGGCTTTGATCTCAAAGCAAAATGCCCTTGCAGGCAGAATGACTGCCTGCGGAGGACATTTTCCTTCGATATCTTTGCCATTTTGAAGCCGCGAAGGTGGATTTAAGTGGTCCTGACCCTCGGCCGCAGCCTAAAACTTCAGCGCCTTCACGGTTTTCACACCGGGAAGCGTACCGAGCTGTTTAAGGACAGATTCAGGGATCGCCGCATCCATCGAGAGCAGCAAGACAGCTTCGCCGCCCGCGCTGCGACGGCCCAGATGGAATGTGCCGATGTTCAATCCGGCCTCACCCAAGGTCGTGCCGACACGGCCAATGAAACCAGGGGCATCTTCGTTGACGATGTAGAGCATGTTGCCTTCCAGCTCCGCCTCAAGGCTGATGCCGAAAATCTCGACAAGCCGTGCTTCGCTATTGGCGAACAATGTACCTGCAACCGACCGTGGGCCTTGCGCCGTGTTGACGGTGACGCGCACCAATGTGTGATAAGCGCCAGCCTTGTCATGGCGGACTTCGCGAATGTCGAAACCACGCTCTTTGGCTAAGAACGGCGCGTTGACCATGTTCACTGCGTCCGAAAAACGCCGCATGAAACCGGCAAGAACCGCCGCAGTAATTGGTTTAATATTCAGTTCCGCCGCAGCGCCCTCAACCTCAATCGCGATATTGTCGAGATTGTCGTGCGCCAATTGGCCAACCAGCGAACCCAATTTTAGTGCAAGGGTCGTATATGGCTTCAACTTCGGCGCTTCTTCAGCAGACAGGCTTGGCATGTTCAGCGCATTGGTAACGCCGCCATTGACGAGATAATCCGCCATTTGTTCGGCGACCTGAAGCGCGACATTGACCTGTGCCTCATTGGTCGATGCACCCAGATGCGGGGTGCAGATGAAGTTTGGCGTGCCAAACAGGGGCGATTCCTTCGCTGGCTCGGTCGCAAAAACGTCCAAAGCTGCGCCGCCGACTTGGCCGCTGTCCAACGCCTCTTTCAGCGCCTCTTCATCGATCAACCCGCCACGTGCACAGTTAATGATGCGAACACCCTTTTTGGTCTTCGCAAGATTTTCCCGCGACAATATATTGCGGGTTTGGTCGGTCAGCGGCGTGTGCAAGGTAATGAAGTCTGCCTTTGCGAGCAAGGTATCGAGGTCGGCCTTTTCAACGCCCATTTCAATCGCGCGATCGGCGGTGAGGAACGGGTCAAAGGCCACGACCTTCATCCGCAATCCTAGCGCACGGCTCGCGACAATCGATCCGATATTGCCAGCCCCAATAAGGCCAAGCGTCTTGCCCGTAACCTCAACGCCCATGAAACCGTTTTTCGGCCATTGACCCGCTTGCGTTTGCGCATTCGCCTCTGGCAATTGACGCGCGAGGGCGAACATCAAGGCGATGGCATGTTCGGCCGTGGTTATGGAATTGCCAAAAGGCGTGTTCATGACGACCACACCTTTGGCCGACGCATACGGGATATCGACGTTATCGACGCCAATGCCGGCGCGACCAATAACCTTCAGGTTCTTAGCCGCGTCCAGTATCTGCTTCGTCACCTTCGTCGACGAACGAATGGCCAAGCCATCATAATCGCCAATGATCGCGGCAAGTTCGTCGGGCGTTTGGTCCGTGATGACATCAACGTCACAGCCGCGTTCAGCCAAAATCTTGGCGGCGTTTGGATCCATTTTGTCGGAGATGAGTACGCGTGGTTTGGTCATGTGGAGTTCCATTTCAAATATCGTCATGCTGAACTTGTTTCAGCATCTTAATGTCACAGTCGAAAGTAAGGTCCTGAAACAAGTTCAGGACGACTGTTTAGGATTGAGAATTTGCGCTGTGGTACGCCCAATCGAGCCATGGCCCGAGCGCCTGAATATCGGCGGTATCAACAGTCGCACCGCACCAAATGCGCAAGCCCGGCGGGGCGTCGCGATATCCGGCGATGTCATAGGCTGCATGCTCTGCCTCAAGCAAAGACGCCATTTTCTTGATCATCGCTTCGTCCGCACCCTTGACGGTTAAGCACACGGAGGTTTTCGAACGAATAGCGGGATCAGCGGCGAGGAAGCCAAGAAAGTTGCTTGCCGCAACAATGTCATCGAGTGCCGCCGCATTGGCGTTGCTGCGCGCCATTAGGCCCTGCAATCCGCCAACGGTCCGCGCCCATTCCAGCGCAAAGATCACGTCCTCAACGGCGAGCATGGATGGTGTGTTGATCGTCTCACCCTTGAAGATTCCTTCGGCGAGCGCGCCTTTCGACATCAAGCGGAATAGTTTAGGAAGCGGCCATGATGGCGTATAGCTTTCCAACCGCTCGACAGCGCGGGGCCCGAGAATAAGAACGCCATGCGCGCCTTCGCCGCCCAATACCTTCTGCCAGCTAAATGTTGTTACATCGAGCTTGTCCCAAGGCATGTCATAAGCAAACACCGCCGAGGTTGCGTCGTTGAAGGTTAGGCCTTCACGGTCATCGGCTATCCAGTCGCCATTGGGCACCCGCGCGCCCGATGTCGTGCCATTCCATGTGAATACCACATCATGGGTAAAATCGACTGCGCCGACATCCGGAATTTCGCCATAAGGCGCGTTCATGACATTGGCGTTCAGCTTCAACTGCTTGTTCACGTCAGTGACCCAGCCCTCGCCAAAACTTTCCCACGCCATCATCGTGACGGGGCGCCCGCCCAACATGGTCCACATCGCCATTTCAATCGCGCCGGTGTCGGACCCCGGGACGATGCCAATGCGATGCGTATCGGGAACCTGCAACACTTCGCGCATCAGATCGATAGCGCGTTGCAGCCGTGATTTGCCGATTTTCGCGCGATGCGATCGGCCAATAGATTCGGTTTGAAGTTTTTCCGGGCTCCAGCCTGGCGGCTTCGCACAGGGTCCGGAGGAAAAGAACGGACGCGCCGGTTTAACGGCGGGTTTTACTATAGTCATGTAAGCGTCTCCTTGCAGAGAGCAGCGCGGCGTTGGGACCGCGTGGCCCGGAGCCGCATCTAGGCGCGGCCCCGGCTTTGTCAATGACTATTACAAAAAGCTATCAATAACCCGCCTTGCGAAACAATATTTCGCCACGGCGGCTAACATATAATTTTTCCAAAGTTACGGGGTGAAAATAGGCCTCGACACGGTCGCCTTCAGGGGTAGTGCCATAAACTTCATAGCAGCCGCCATCGACTTTCGACTTACGCACAGTCCAGCCTTCTTTAGTCAGCTTGTCGGTCAGCGCCTTTTGGCTTTTCCATCCGGAAACTGGTCCTGATTTACAGGTGATTGCGCCGGTTGCCGATGCGGGGACCGACGCAAAAGCGATAGTTGCCACAGCAGCCAGTGAAAGAGGTGTCCAAAAACGCATATTCATGCTCCTTTAAAAATGGATCTGTTGGCGAGGAAATATCGTGCCGCCACGAGCAGCACAAGCGGGATGAAGTGCACGAGCGCTGGTCCTAAATTATTGTGGATGAATATCCAATGGACAAGAACGAGCACAGCGGCAGGATAGACAAGGCGTTGAAGACGTTTCCAGCCAGCCTTGAGCGCACGCATGGACGCATCATTGCTCGTCACCGCCAAGGGCACAAACAATAACATCGCGGCCCAACCGGTCCAGATACCAAGCGCCCAAAATTCGGCAAGAATATCGTCGAGATTCGCCATATCGATGATATAGAAAATCAGATGTAAAATCGCATAGCCAAAAGCCGCAACGCCCAATGCCCGGCGGCGCTGAATGAGCCAACTCAGCCATGGCCGGGGCCCAATCAGCGACAATAAGGGACTAAGCACCATCGCGGCAATCATGAAGCGTGCCGACCATTCACCCGTTGGTTGCAGCATATCCATCGCGATTACGTCGCCGAAAACATAAGGGCGCATCATCAACATAGCGGGCAAACACAATAATGCCCAGAATGTCGGCTTCTTATTAAGAATGATTCGCAACATGCATTCGCGATAATCGTCTGTCGCGCGCTATGCAACGGGCAAATTGCTACATCAGTCGTCATTTTTTGGCTGCGCAGACGAATTTATGCGTTAAGACGCTTTCATGACATTGGGGCTGTTTCAGAGATTTCTGCTGATCGCTGGCGTCTTTGCGCTGGCGTCGTGCAGTGGACGGGAAAAGCCGCAATCGCCGCGATCCAGCGAAAACATGACGTCGGACAGTGCCCGCCAATGCCTAGCTGGCCTTAAGTCCAAATCGGTGCGCTTTGCAGGGCTGCCTAACAAAAGTTTCGACGGCGGGTGCCGCATGATCGACACTATCAAGCTGATGGACTTTGGCACGCAGACAACAAATTTGGGGGCGATGACATGCCCACTTGCGTCAAGCTTTACCGATTGGGCGCGCTATGCCGTGGCACCTGCGGCCAAGCAATATCTTGGCAGTCCGGTGATCAAGATTGAGACCATGGGCACATTTAACTGCCGCGTTGTTAATGGCAGTCGATCTGGCAGACTATCTCAACATGCATTTGCGAATGCCGTTGATGTATCCGCCTTTGTCCTGCGCGATGGACGGCGGATATCCGTGCTGAACGGTTGGCGCGGATCATCCGAAGAACGGGCATTCCTGCGCCGCTTACACCAATCTGCCTGCAAGAGATTTGGCACAGTTCTTGGCCCGGACTTCGACGCAGCGCATGCAAACCATTTCCATTTTGATATGGCCAAATCGATGAGCAACGGCACCGCTTATTGCCGATAAGGGCTGGCAAAAGAAACTTGTTCGCCCTACATGCAGGGTAATGACAGACACAAAAATTAACGATCGCCGCTTCTACAAAGCACAACAAGAAGCGGATTTTGCCGAACAGCAACTCTCTACGCCGCAAACGCAAAGCAAGTCATATCGACTGGCCTTTCAGGATACAGACTTCCTGCTGCGCGAAGACCTGCGCCCTGTGCGTTTTCAATTGGAACTGCTCAAAACCGAAATGTTGCTCGATGAGGCGAATATCGGTTCGATGCTGGTCATCTACGGTTCGGCGCGCATTCCCGAACCCGCCGCCGCCGACGCTTTGCTCGCCGCTGCGCAAGGGGAGCGCGCAACCATCATCGCCGAACGGATGAAGGAAAAATCCCGCTTTTACGAAGAAGCGCGCCATTTGGCACAATTGGCCGGAAAAGCCAATGTTACCGATGAAGAAGGCCGGCGCCATTTCGTGGTATGTTCAGGCGGTGGTCCATCGATCATGGAAGCCGCCAATCGCGGCGCGCATGATGTCGGCGCAGAATCGGTTGGCCTGAATATCGTTCTGCCGCATGAGCAAGCGCCGAACCTGTTCGTAACGCCCCGGTTAAGCTTTCAATTCCATTATTTCGCTTTGCGCAAAATGCACTTCCTGCTGCGCGCACGCGCCGTTGCGGTTTTCCCCGGCGGCTTTGGCACTTTTGATGAATTTTTTGAGCTGCTGACACTGGTTCAGACCGGCAAGATCAAGAAGATGCCGATCCTGTTGTTCGGGCGTGAATTTTGGAACCGCGTTGTGAATTTTGAGGAGCTTATGCTCGAGGGCGTTATCAGCCCGCCTGATCTGGAGTTATTCCAGTTCGTAGAAACCGCAGAAGAGGCATGGGATGCCATCTGCGATTTCTACGAAGTTTCACATTGATTTAACCGGATTATTTCGCGGCAGGTGCTGGTGCTGCTCCGGCTGCTGGTGCGGCGGCAGCATCACCCGTTGCGGCAGGAGCGGCGGCTGCATCATCGGCAGGGGCTTCTGCCACAGGGGGCGTTGGCAATGGCAAGTTTGAACCTTGCGCGTTCATATACAAGATCAGGTTCGCGCGTTCTTCCGGATTGCCCAGACCAGCGAAGGTCATTTTGGTACCCGGCGCATATTTTTTAGGGTTGGCCAACCATTTGTCCATGCCTTCCCAATCCCAGTTACCTGGAACGCTTTTCAACGCGTCGGAATACGCAAAACCGGCAACATGACCATGCGCCTTACCCATGGCTGCCCAAAGATTCGGACCAATGCCGTTTGCGCCACCTGGTGCAATGGTATGGCAAGCCGCGCACTTCTTGAACGCAGCTTCGCCCTTGGCGATATCTGCGGTTGCAAGCAACGTTGCGATTGGCACAACCGCAGCGCCGCCCGCTTCGCCCGCCGCCTCAGCCACAACGGCAAAGCCCTCTTTCTCGGGCGCCTCTGGGTGGAAGTACATGCCCGTGACGATGCTTAGTCCAAGCGCGACGATGCCGCCTGCCAAAACCCAGCCTGCAATTGTGTTACTACGATCATCCATTGTTTATCAGCCTTGAAAGTGCGTTAAAACACCGGCGCAGAATGATGGCCGGTTCTAGGGGTCCCTCTAATGGCGCGCGTTGGCGGGTGCAAGTGCCCAAATCCACACTTGCCCGATAAGTCTGCCTATCCTAACGCCTGCGCAGCATGAACAGTTATCCCGCACCCGCACTGGCAATCGTCAAAGACATGACGCTTGCTGCACAACAACATCCCGCAAAAGCGATTGCCTTTCAAGGCGCGCCAGGGGCAAACTCGCATTTGGCAGCGTTGGAATATGACGCCGATTGCCTCCCCCTGCCCTGTTTTTCGTTCGAAGACGCCATTGATGCGGTCAAAGACGGAACCGCCGCCTGCGCGATTATACCTATCGAAAATTCGCTGCATGGCCGCGTGGCCGACATCCACTTTCTGCTGCCAGAATCGGGCCTCAGCATCATATCCGAGCATTTTATGTCGATCCGCCATTGCCTCATGGCAAAATCGGCAGATGCCATTCTCAAAACCGCCATGAGCCATCCGCAAGCGCTCGGCCAATGCCGACATTTTTTACGCGCCAATGGCATTATCCCTGTGGCCTATGCGGATACCGCCGCCGCCGCCGCGTTTGTCGCTGCCAATGACGACCCGTCGGCAGCGGCCATTGCGCCCCCGATTGCCGCAGACCTCTACGGCCTCGTCGCCATTAACGACGCGGTGCAAGACGATGACAGCAACACCACCCGCTTCGTGGTGCTTTCACGCACGCCAGCCGACCGGAGCACCCTGACGGGCACGTTAATGACCACGCTGATTTTTGAGGTGAAGAACATCCCCGCCGCTTTGTACAAGGCGATGGGCGGCTTTGCGACCAACGGCGTCAACATGACGAAACTGGAAAGCTATCAAAACGGCGCAAGCTTTGCCGCAACCGAATTCTTCGCCGATATCGAAGGCGCACCCGGCGACCCAGCGGTCGACCGCGCATTGGAGGAGCTGCGTTTCCACTGCAACTCGGTCCGCTTGCTCGGCACCTATATGCGAACCCGCGAGCGGGGTTGAGGCTGGCGGGAATAGCGTCAAGGCCACCTTCCCCCCACCGACTTTCCCCGTCGCCCCAGCGCAGGCTGGGGCCTATCGCGCCTGTCGGTATGGCCAAACACCCGTGATGCGCACCAGCCTTTACTAATTCCTCCCCGGTGCGGGGAGGATATTGATGCAATGTACCAGCCGTCCCCGTTCAGAACTTCATGCCGACCTTGACGCCATATAAACGTGGCTCAGCGGGAATGTAGCTTGGGATGCCAAAGGCCCCGCCCGTGTTGCCTGCATCGAGCAGATAATCTTCGTCCAGAAGGTTGCGGGCAAAGGCGGAGATTTCGAAACGGTCTTCGCCAAAGCGGAACCCTGCGTTCACATTGACCAGCGTCACGCCCTCTTGCGCGATGAGCGGGTTATTGGGCACTTCGAAAAACATCTTGCTGCGATAGGTCACCGACGGCGTGGCAAAGAATGTCATGCCACCCAAATCTGCGTCAATCGTAAAGCCGCCCGATGCCTGCACTTCGGGTTGCAAACGGAACTTTGCACCTCGGAAATTGGCCGCAATGGTTGGTTTGTCGTCAATGCCGCCATCGATATAACCGATATTGCCAAACACGCTCAGCCAGCTTGTCGGCTTCATGGTCAATTCGGCTTCAACGCCCTTGTTGGTCGCTGAACCGGCGCTTTGCGTCTGCGTGGTGCCATTGGGCAATACAACGCTGACTTGGAAGTTATCGTAGGTCAGATAATATGCGCCGATTGAACCGGAGAAAATGCCCAACGCGCCTTTCAAACCGACTTCGTAGTTCCAGATGTTTTCGGCCAATACGGGTGTGAAATTTGCAACAGGGCCCGTAGAGGTCGGACGCGCGCCCAATTGCACAGTCGCGGAGCGACGGCCCTTGGACACGGTGGCATAGCCGTTAAATTTATCAGAGAAACGATACAACAGGTTGAAGCGTGGCAGGACGGCCTGAAAGCTATCCTCCGTGCGGAACGTCTGACCTGCTGTATCGACTTGGCCCGGGACCAATGAAGCCCCTCCGGTAAGTGCCGAGCGCGGGACGCGGGCAAAGAAACCTGACCGCCGCTTTTCGATCAAGACGCGTGCGCCAGCGGTCAGCTCGAGGCTGGGTGTCGGGATCCATGTGCCGTCGGCAAACATAGAATAGCTGTCATTGCGGCCCTGATTTTCAAACACCGAGCTATATGGAACGGGTGTCAACGCAAGCGCAGGGACAGTGCCATTGGCCGCGACGCAATTTCCACGGGTTGTGGCGGTGCTGGTTAAACAGGCCAAGAATACACGCTCATTGCCGGAAAACGGGACATTTTGAATGCTGTTTTCGTGGAAGAAATTGAACCCGAATGATCCACGAAAACTATCATCGGTATACGCAAAGCGGGTTTCGTGGTGGAACTGGTCGCCCTTGGCAAATTCGGTAAATTCCAGATAAGGCGCAGCCGAACCATCGGCGTCAAACACCTCAAGCGAGTCAAATTTGCGATAGCCATTGACCATATTCAGCGCCCAATTATCGTCAAGGTCATACTTCACCGTGAAGTTTGCGTCATACACATCGCGCGTCAGGCCAAGCTTCTCCGCATATAAATCCTGCAATGAAGTTGGCGAACCACCCAGATATGCGTCACCGAACGGATTGCCCGGGCCCGAAGCCGTCGGCAATGCTTTGGAAACAAATGCCGTTCCGGGGTTGCGTTGACGGTCATAAGTCAAAATGAGATCAGCGGTCAGCGCGTCATTGGGCGTAAAGCGCAGCGACCCGCGCGCACCAAGCTGATTTTGGCCATTCAGGTCATCCTGATTTGGCGCAAGGTTGTTGACATAGCCATCACGCTTTTTGAATTGAAACGCGACGCGACCGGCCAGCGTGTCCGATCCGACGTTCACAAAACCGCCGAGCTGGCGCTGATTAAAGTTACCAATGCCACCGGTCAGCGCGCCCGAAAAGCCAGCCTCTGGCCGCGCCGAAATGATGCTGATCGCACCTACCGCAGACGCCGTGCCGAACAAGGTCGCCTGTGGGCCCTTGATAACCTCAATCCGTTCAATGTCGTAAATGTCTTGATAGGAGCCACGCGACCGCGAAATATCGACGCCATTATAATATAATGTAACGCGGGCCGCCTGCTGCGCTGATCCGGAATCGGACGTAATGCCGCGAATGACAACACCGGGGTTGTTCGCGCTCTGCTCCTGAATGTTGAGGCCAGGGATATAATTGGCGAGCTCGTCCAAATCGCTAACGCCCAACTCGTTCAGACGCGCGCCGCTGACCGCGCTGAGCGTCACAGGAACATCGACCAACCGCTCTTCACGTTTTTGCGCGGTGACGATGATCTCACCTTCAAACGCCTGGTCATCAGCCTCAGCCGTCTGCGCATATACGGGCATGGCGGTGGATGCACACAGCATTGACAGTGCAAGAGCAATATAGGGACGACGCATGATAGGAAACTCCAGTGAACCGGGGACGCTGGCCCTATGCGCAATAGCCGCGTCATTATGGCGACCGCCGTGCGACAGTTTGAATATGAAAATAAGAAACATTTGCGACAAGATGCGCTGATGCGACGGCGTTTTTTGATGGACGGGTTGTTTAGGGGATGACGCAGTTGTTGGTGGAACAAGGGTTTTCGCACGCGCCTGCGGCTCGCCCCTCCCCCGACCCCTCCCGCAGGCGGGAGGGGAGTTTGCTATGCTCTCAACGCTCCCGCTTGCGGCAGGGGCGTTACTCGGGTCGGACCCAGAACGGGTTTCGGGCGTTAGCTAATTTCCATATCAGAGGAACATATTATGGCTGACCTATCGCAGATTAAAGAACATGCCGAAGTCATTGGCGCGGACGGGGTGCATGTTGGCACTGTCGATGGCGTTGAGGGCAACCGTATCAAATTGACCAAGTCAGATTCAGGGCAAGGCGGACATGAGGGGCATCATCATTATATTGACGGCGGGCTGGTCGCCACGGTCCACGACGACACCGTCCGCCTGTCGGCCAATGGTGACGTTGCCGTCACCTTTGAACAAGAAGAAGACGCCAAAAGCTAGGGTCAGGAGCACTTAAATCCACCTTCGCGGCGTC
>Ga0208595_1000240_pt1 | contig 21426 bp, 28 predicted proteins | sample LakMenEpi28Jun11_FD_150742 | JGI IMG/M metagenome (GOLD analysis project Ga0208595, IMG submission 150742) | Freshwater microbial communities from Lake Mendota, WI - 28JUN2011 deep hole epilimnion (SPAdes) | ecosystem: Environmental > Aquatic > Freshwater > Lake > Epilimnion/Euphotic zone ...
CTTTTTGGATAATGTACGATATAATCTACTATTTTAATTCCGTTCAATAAAGTACCTATTTTATCGTACCTTTTTATCTTTGTTGATTTAACAATTGTTTCCATTTATTAACTTTTTTTATTCTGTCATTTAAACCAATTGTACCGCCATTGATACGTTTAGTAATTGTAATAACATCGTCTTTATCTGCAAACCTATTCAATCCGTTTTTATTCCAATACCATAAAGCACTTAACAAAGCATTTGCCTCAGTCAAAAGTAAATCAGGATTGTTTATAAAGTCGATATCGGTATCGTTTGATAATTTAGTATAATTTTCACGCCCCGTAATTTGAATAAATCCACGCCCCCTAAATTGGTATCCGTCGTTACTTGCAACGTTACCCATTCGATTAGCATAAACTCTATTTGCTATTTGTTGCGGTTTTCTTTGAAACTGAATAGCCTCAAGGTCTGTAAAGTATTTTCTAAAAACACGAATTAAACCACTTGCAGAATAGTTTAAATTTTCCTCAATAGGTTGTAAATTACTTTCGTGTTCAATTTGCCCTAAAAAATGCGCAACTCTTAAAGGCGTGTTTACTTCGTATTTGTTAAATAACGTTTTGTATTTTTGGTGTAACATATTACTTCAAATTAAATAGTTTGGCAAAGATACCTAAAAGAATTACAACCATTGCACCGATAACGAATTTAGCTTGTCTAACGTAAATATTAACCTCTCCTTTAAACTCTTCCAGGTCCTCAACTCGATTATCAATTTCTTTTAAAGAACTTACCACGCCTTTATGTCCGTTAAAATCACTACCTATTAAAGCGTTTTGAATATTGCTTAATACTTTATCTCTTTCGATTTCTCTTTCTTTAATAAGGCGTAAATGTTGTTCAATTTGTCCTAATCTTTCGTTTTCAATCGTACTCATATTTTATTCTTAATATGTTCTGTAATTATTGTTATTGCGGTTTCAGTACCTAAATATATAGATGTTATTATTAACCAATCGGTAGAAGTTATTTTGCTAAATGCTAAAAAAATAGTAGCGATTAAAAAAACAAGCAACTTTCTACTAATCCATTTACTCAACATTTTATCTATTTGTTCTTTGCTCATCGTTTAAATCTATCGTAATTAATAATTGTTTTAAATTATTGTATTCTAATTTTAACCTTTCTCTTTCGTCAATTATTTCTTGCGGTATTGGTGTGCCGTCAATAATATTCTTTTCAACAAATTTAGAAACTAATTTAGATATTTTTTCTGTATATTCTAAATTTAACTGAACTAATTGATTTTCTTTTTCTTCTTCTGAAAGTTCTCCACTTACTATTTTACCATCTTTTAAAGTTGGCTCGGTAATTTCTTCAAATTCTTTATACCATTCAAAGTAAATTAGATTTTCTTCTTCTTTAGGTTCGGTTTGTCTGATACCTAAATACTCATTGTCTTTATTAAATAGTATATACATATTATTGAATTATAAATGTTATTTCAAAATTTATTGTTTTAGTTCCGCTATTTGTCCAACTTAATAAAGAACCATCTCTAAAAAAACTTATTTGATTTGAATTATTTTGCGCAATAGTTACACCAGATGTTGGGCTTGCAATACCATTATTTGTAAACAATAAGGAGCTATTAGCTTGTGATGGACCGAAATTTGCAATAGTAAAAGGAATAGTTAAATTAGTTGATGACGAGTTAGATGTTCCAGTTATACGTCCTCTTATTGTTACAGATTTAAAAACTCTTGAATATCTTAAAAAACTAATATCAGGTGTTGTCCACCCTACAATAGTTGAACTACCGCTAAAGTCTGTCCAATCCTCAAAATCTGATTTGTCTGCTTTTAAAGCCAACGCATCAAAAACCGCATTTTGACTTGGTGCAATTGTAGTAACTCCGTTTGTGATAGTATCAGCTACTTTTGCATCTGCGTAAGCGTTCGATGTTGTATTAGTGGCGTTATCTCCGCTATTTGTACCGCTTGTGTTGCTTAAAATAGTTTTTTGCGCTGGTGTTACAAATACCCTCGTTGCGGTTTCTGTTACATCGTCGGCATCTACTACAACGCTTGGTGGATTTGCAGTTACCCATTCACGAGTTGCAATAGTATTTCCATCAGTTTCGCCAGTATAAGGAATATGTAAAGTTTTTGAAGTAACATTTCCTTTTCTTATTACTATTTTTCCGTTTCTATATTCTATATTGTCGGTACTTGGTGCGGTTTTACTTTGAGAGGAAAAAACCGCCCCATCTGATGCATTAGTAATATTACCTACAATATCCCCTAAATTATTAAAAATTAAAGCCTCTTCATCTTCTTTGTCAATAGTTATTGTATTTGTAGTTTGGCTACCCTCATCAGTTACTTGTTGTAACGTTGGAGTTGTGCCACCGCCACCACTTGCAGAAATAATATAAGGGTCTGCTAATGTTCCGCTACCAGTTATAGTTACGTTTGTACCCTCTTGAATCAAACCAGTGATACTATCAGCATTTCCAGCACCTAAATAAGCAGTATATCCTAACACCATTAAACGTGCTTTCAAATCAATCACATTCGTAAAAGTTTCAACTATACTTCCACTCGTTTCGTCAATTACTTCAATATCGTTAACCGATAATTTATTTAAAGGAATATTTGAGCCATTGCGTTGTACTATTACAAAAGTATTAGCAACCTCGTCAAGTGTTACTTCAAAATCAGAGATATTAACAGACTTTGCACCGCTATTATACCTATGAAACCATCCGTTAAGTGTTTTAACTATTTGAAACATATCTTAGTAATTAATTTGTTCTACTACGCTAATATAACGTGTATTTATTGTACACGCTGAGTTTGGATTTAAGTATATTGCACCAGCATTATTCATAAAATCTAATCCTACTGGCAATGTCCAACTACCGCTAATGTGTTGGTTGTTTCCACTACCTTTTAACAAAGGAATAGTTATTGCTCTATATTCAACTCCATTAACAATAAAAATAACATCTACAAATCTATCCGTTCCACTTGGCGTAACGATTGTAAAACTAAAATCTATTGTTATTGTGTTATTCAATTTAGTAGGAGAAACAAGACCTAAAGCAGTTATTAATGGCTCGTCTGTGTTTTTATCTAAAGTACCAGCAAAAGCAAATAAATTATTAGTATTTGCGGTTAATGATTGCGTATTAGTAGTATCTGTTCTACTTTGCCAAATTGTAGTTGGCTCAGGTACTTCCGTATAGTAACTTGGAAACCCTAAACTTCTATCGTCTAATTCTACTTTAAAACCATCGAAAAACAATTTACTACCTATTGTATCACTTTGAGCGTAAAAGTTAAAATCTATTACATCATCCTCTTGTAGTTCTATTGATTGAAAATAACAATTCCATTCGTTATCAACAAATCCGTTACTATTAAAAGCATCTACTTCTAATGTGTTTTGTGGTAAAACTACATTATTTTTTAAAATTTCAATCTTAAATATAATATCTGCAACGCTATCAAATTCGTTTTTAAATAGTCTAAAAGAAGGAATATATTTACCATCTTGAGCGCAAGTAAAACCCATTGCGTTTTGATTGTTAAATTTAACTATTCCGTTATCTGTAAAAGTCATCAAACAACTTCTTTTACCGATGTATTTTCGCTCCTCGTTGTTTTCTACAACCGCATTAGCACCACCACTAATTATATTCCAATCGTAAACATCGTTAAAATTAGCGTATTTAGTAAGCAAATTATCACTTGCTCTCGGTGTTTCGTTATTCGTTCTAACTGCTAAAGTACTCATAATTAATCGTTGGTTAAATAGTTAGTATTTATAGTTAATGAATCGCCACTTGGCAAAGCATCAATCATAAATATATTTTGTAATGCATAGCTACATAAAACATTAGTCTTTGATGTAGTAGTTTGTGCGAAAAATATTGTATCATTTGAAGTTTTACAATATAAACTCGTGTTGTCATTTGTAAAAACAATAGTACTGCTTTTAGCGGTTGTAAAGTCATTTCTAATCCAGCCAGTAACGTGAACTTTATTGCCTCTTTTATTGAACTTCAAATTGTATGTAAATTGATTTGATGCTGGTGTATTGCTTTTTACAATAGTAGTAGAAAAGAAAATATTAATCAGTTCTAAATATGCGTTACGAAGTTTTAATTGCGTTATGATTGCAGTTACAAATCCGTTTATTGTTGAAATTAATGTTGCTTTATTCATTATATTAGTTTGTTAAAAATTCTGTATTATCAAAATCAGTGTTTAAAAATTCTCCATCAGCAATAGTAAAAGTCCATTCGTTTAATGCAAATCCTTTGAATGTTTCTGCTCCGCTTGTTATTTGATTAGGTGCTATTACTATTGAGTAGTTTCCATTTGTGAAAGCATAGCCAATATCTAATAAATTAATTCCAACACTAACGCCAACGAAAAAAAGATTTTCTTGAGCAAATAAAACGTTATCTTTATAAAGTTTGTATTTACCACTAACTGAACTAATTTCTTTATTAAAATTCAAATATCCACTACTTAAAACAATACCATCAAAATCATCTTGATTATAAACTCCACCATTCAAAGGTAAATATTGTATTACTCCCAATCCCTCATAAACTTGATAACTCCACTCATAAGTTTCATTTTGTGGATTAACAACAAATTCAGCATCTAAAAAGTTAGTAGTTCCTTTACGTTCGTTACTTTTGAAATCACTTACTACTACGCCTTGACCATTTAAGAAAACTATTTCACTTGCGAATAGCTCGTTTAATCTGTCGTTAATATCATAGTTTATAGCATCGCATTTCCATTGTCTTAAATACGTTGTAATACTTTTTGAATTAACTCTTAAACCTTGCGTTGTTGTGTATTGTTTTACGCTATTTTCATTAACTGGATTAAAATCGTACATTTTAGAAAATCTAACCGATTGTAAATATTCATTTACATTTCCATAGTCAAACCTTGCACTTAACTCAAAATCATAATCAGTTACTAAAAAATCGTTACTATACCAAATAGCACCATTAACTAAATCGGTAATTCTTAAATGTAATGGTGTAGTATAGAAATTATCATTAATCATTCCGAACTCAAAAGTTATTTGTGGCGTTCCGTTATCATCTATAAAACTCTCATAGTAAAAGTTACTATCAATGTTCTTTTTTACATTACCGCAATTATCAATCAAATCAACTTGAATACCACCACTAAAAGCAATTCCACTCGTTAACGATGTTTGTTGTAAGAACGTTTCATTTGGTAACTGCATTATAAAACCTTGATAGGCTAAATTAGTGATGTTTGGATTGCCACCCTTAGCCCTATCAAAAGTATTAAAAAGTCTTATAAAATTGTTATCCATTTACAAATCATTCAATGCGTTAACTAATAATTCAATCGAATTATAACTTATTCCGTTCAAAAGTACAAAATTATATTTATAATTATTACAAATTGGCTTAGAATTTTTATCATAGAATTTAATATAATCGTTTTGAGTTTTCCACCAATTAGAAACACCGCTTAAATTATACGCTACATCGTTTACATTTAGCACACCATCAACAAAAGTTAAAGTTAATATTTCGCTTTCGTATTTTTCCTCAATCGTACATTCAAATAAATTAGTTAACCAATTGTATTTTAGTTTTTGAATAAATCCTTTTATTACTTTCTCTTTAGCATCGTAACAACGAATAAAACCTTTGTTGGTTAAATATGCTATTAATATATTTTTTACAGAATTATAATCAACTACTAAAGTAATATCGTGAGTTTTCGCTCCTAAAATCGGCTCGTCAAAATCTGAATAATTAAAGTTTACATCTTCAACTAATACTGAACTCTCACTTGTCAACTGACTTTCAAAAGTTCTATTATTTTTGTACTCATTGCAACGTATAAACGTTTTATTGAATAGCATATAACTTGCAAACAAACTACTAAAATATTTCATATTTCTTTTTATAGAATAGAAAATATTAGGTAAAACGCCAGTAGTTGGAATAGTAAAACCTTGATTAGTTCTTGTTTGATACGCTACATTTGAATAAAAGTATTTTACTTTAATATATCCATCGCCATTGAAAATAGTAATATTTGAAGTATTTCTTAATGTTAATAAAGTTGATGTAATTTCTGTTATTTCATACGTTCCAACATTCACGCCATTTGTAATTTCAAATGTATTGCCAACTTCAACACCAATAGTCAACCAATTAATTACAACGTCGCCACTATCTCCATTGCTATCACGATTTAATATTTTTAGTATTGACGTGAATGGTGTAGGATTTTCAGTCCATTGCATTAATAATCTTGCTCCAAAACTTCCAAAACTATTCGGTGCTAATTCAACATACTGCTCAATCATTACATCGTTATCCGCCTCTAATGATGTTGTAGGTTGTTTTATTTCAAGGTTAAATATATCTTGAATGTATTTACCATCACGTACAAAATCGTTTTTAATTTCTTTTTTATTTTCAACTTGCGTGTTTGGTACTATCCAATTACTATCTGTATGAATACTTGTTGTACTACCTATAATATTCCTATCTTGAGCATATTTTTTGTAACCATAGTCGAAATTCTTTACTTGTAACCTTTCGTTAAATTGACAATTATAATCTGCATCAGGTTTAATTAAAAATGCTCCAATTTCTGTATTTTCGTAAAAACCCTCAAAGTTTCTAATCTGTATGTTATCCTCGTTAATTTCGTAGTCGCAGTTAACTTCTTCAACACTTCCTAAAGTTTCTTTAAATGTGCTATAAAAGTAATCTGTTTTTTGACTAATCATTCTTCTGCAGAAAACAACTTGTTTATTGTGTATTCCGTCAGTATCAAAAAGCGGTGCATCTACTGGCACGTCTTTAATACTTTTAACCCCTTGTTTAATAAAGTCAATATATTTAACTGCTGGTATAACACTATCAATTGCGGTTTCGGTTGCGGTAATTTCGATATTCATATTAAACAAACGTAAGTAAACGTTTGCGCTTGCTAACTGCAAAGTGTTGTTAAATGTTGCATTGCTATCACAAGCAAAATAAAGATACATTCTTTGACTTCTTTCTATACTCGGAATAGTTAAATTAAAATCAGTAGGTACATCATTAAGCCAAACACTATTAAAAGCACTCATATTGGCGTAATTCTTTGTCCATAAAGTATAAGCGGTAAAACTATCTACTTCCAAATCAAAACCGCCTACAATTAACAATAAACGTATTTTTCCACTTGCAGACGTTACTTGTGTCGCTAAACTCGGACTTGTTGGATTAGTAGCATTGTTAATAGTTGCTAAGGTTTGCGCATTAACTCCGCTAATTTTTACGTTTACGCTACTAAAATCGTTCTTTGCCTCTATTAATTGAAACGAACCAGTATTGTTAGGTATTGGATATAAAATACCGCCACTAAATGCGCTACCTTGAGCAAAAGTGTTACTTAAAAATGATAGTGTATTATTGATGTCGCCTTGCTCTATTACATTTGCATTATTACACAATGCGCCAATAGTTCCGACAGAACCGCCAAAAGTACTCGTAGTAGAAAACGCATCAGCAGTCTGTCCGTTTCCTTTAAACTTGCTAATATTAGTTTGCGGTGTTGCACGATGTAAATATCGCATCGTTTGAACTGGTGTTATTGTGTTGCCTTTTACATCTTTATCGCTAAATGCGTTAAATTTGTCATCTGCATAACGTTTAAAATCAGCAACGTTATTGTTATCTTTTAGAATACAATTGATATAAGAATAACCATCGGTTAAGTCTTTACTTGTATAGTCTAAAGTAAAAGTACGCAAAGAAACTCCGTCTAATCTAATTTGAAACAAAGTAACACTTTCAAAACCTTTTAATTTTAACGTTTCAAAGTGCCACGCTAAACCATTATCTAATCTTTTAGAAACATCGCCTAAAGGGTTAATTACTTGCTCCGTTCCAATAATTCCGCTAACTGCATCAACAAAGGTTAACTTGTCAACCGCACCAAATACTACATCACGTGAATAACGTTTTGAATTTTGTTCAATCTCAAAGTTAGCACCATCAAAACCAGTAGGCTCAAATATTTGATACCATTCTGTATGTCCTAAACTTTCAAATAATAAATGGAATGTGTAATTTTTCATTATACTGATTTGCCTACAAAGTTAACTTTTCTATTTAATATTTCTTTTGTTGTATGTCCGTTTTTGATTAACTTTCTAAAACCATTTTCATCAATTGCTAAGTTAAAACTTTCTTTATTATTAATTGCATCGATAACTGGTGTTAAATCAATTTGTGGTGCTTCAATATTTACTTTAGGCATTGCAATATCATTATTAGTTAACATTGCGTTTAAGTCGTTGTTAAACATTAGATAATCCATTGTTTTATCGTTGTTCAATACTTTATCGCCTTTGTTTAAGTACGTGTATTGCGCCCCTTTGTCGTTTCCTAAAGATTTAATGTTTCCTTTACTATCTGTAATAATCTCACGACCTCGCTCTTGTGTTAACGCCCAACCCTCAGGAGCGTTATCAGTACCTTTCCAAAATTGTGGTACTTGTTGACTTGCAACTAATCCAGCTTGAACCGCTCCGATTGCTCCGATTGCAATAGACAATGGAACGTTAGGCGGTGTTGATGCTAATGCACTTACAACCCCTTGAGCGGTATCAATAACAATATTAAATATCGCTTGTTGTTTCTTGGCTTGAAATTCACGTCTTTTAATTTCTCTTTGACGTACCTCGTATTGTCTTTCAATTTCTTCTCTTGCACTTGCACTTTCTCCAGCGAATAATAAAGCTACTTCTTTTTCTTGCTGTAAATTAATTAATTCATTTTGAAAACGTTGATTTGATAACTCAGTAATTTTGTTAAATATATCTTGAGCAGTATCGCCAACCGCTTGGAATGTAATAGCAAATTTCTCTTTAAAACTATCCGCACCCTCAATTAATTTATCAAATGTACTTTGTCCGTTAGCATCAAAATCAAAAAACATTTTAGCACTTGATAAACCGATATTGTCAAACGCTTTGTTAAACGCATCACTTGATAAAGTTTTAATATAACTATCTGTTGCCTCTTTTAGTTTTAACCACGCAAAGTAATCAGTATAAACCGCCTCGTCTGTTAACTCTAAAGCGTCGATTATTTCTTCTTGTGCTTTTACAACTTTCTTTTCACCATATAACGCATCATACAAAGCGTTAACTTGTTTTAAAGTATCACTTAAAAATTGATATGATGGATTTAATTTACTTGTTAATTCAAGTTCCTTTTGTAAAGTAGATATTTGAAATTGTAAACGTTCTTTTGATAAAAATTCGCCTTTTTTTTCATCTTCTTTGTTGTTTTCTTTTTTAGCTTTTGTGTTATCGTTTAGTTTTTTTGTTTCTTCAACTACAACTGAATTATATTTTGCGTTATTATTTAATATTCTGTATAGAATTTCTAATTTTTCTTTAGCTACAATTGTATTTTTTCTTAATACATCAGTAGCTGATAATTGAATTACATTACCTTTTTGCAATGATTTATTTCTATCATCTTCTAATTTTTTTAAATATTCTGTACTATTTGCCTCTTGCTCCGTAACTAATCTATATTTTTGTTTAGTTTTGGTTGTAGCTTGTAGGTTTTTATCGTACAAATTATTAGTGTCTATTTGTTTTTGTTGAGTTTGCATATACTTAAACTCCGCATCAACCAATTCTTTAGTAGTTTCTTTTATTTTGTCTTGAACTGCCAAAAATAACGCTCTTTTCATTAAAGCATTATTTAATTCATATTCTGCTTTAGCAGTATTTCCAGCAAGTATTTCTTCTTGTTTTAAATTACCAAAATAAGCTGGGTATCTACTTTGTAATAACTCTACATTTTTTATTCTTTCTTTTAATGGTAAATTCAAGTTTTTTGCATTTTCTAAATATATTTTAGATTTAGCTTGTTCTTCACTTGCAAGTTTACTTAAATTATCGGCATATTGCTTTTCTATTTGTAATTGTTCTTCACGTGCTTTTTTTTCAGCCTCGATTGCTTTTGTTTTTTGTTCACTATTAGTAATAGCTTTTATAAGCATAGGAGCAAATATAGTTAAAGCGGTAACCCCTAAACTCAAAGCAGTACCTAAAGTAAAGAAACTACCAGCCAACAATTGCAATGCGTTTTTACTTGGTAAACCTTGTTTTTGTAATTCTTTTTGTTGTGCAATAGCGTTTTCCATTGCATCGAAAAATATAGGTAAGTTGTTAGAAATAGCCATAAATCCAGTTTGCACACTATTTGCAAAAGCTGGCATTTCTCTACTTAATTGATTGATGGAGTTACTTAAAGGATTAAAAGCGGTTGCATAATTACCTACTCTTTGTTGAAATTTACCAACTGTTGTATTTACTCCATCTTGAATAGTTCTATACTTTTGCAAAGTACTTGTAAGTGTTACTAATCTTTTTTCCTCATTAGCAGATAAATTATTATAACGTTGTTTTTTTAAAGCTAATTCATCGTAAGCAAATTGAACCTTTTTTAATTGTGCGTTGGTTTTTGCTTGTAAAGATAAAGACGCCTCAAGTTTCGCTTGTTCACGTTCCAATTGCTTAATAGATAATTCCTTTGCTTTATTCAAACGAATAGTACTTGCCTCTAACTGATTTGTTTTAATTGCAGTTTGTTGTTGTGCTTGTGCGTAACGTTCTAACTTTATTTGTAAATCAGTGTAAAGTTTTTCTTGTTGAATAAGTTTTGCATTTATATTTTTAACCGCACTATCTGAACCGCTTGGCGTAGTAATACCTTTCATTTTAGTACCTACTTTTTCAACGTTACTAATCATAGTAACAAGTTCAGCGTTTGCGGTTTGTAAGTCTTTTAATGCACTTGGACTAAGAAATTCTATAAATTCTCCATTTGCCATTATTTTTTCTTTTTATTTTGTTCTACAATTCTTTGTGCTTGTTTCTCTAATGTAACATAAACCGCTAAAGTCATATCTTCCTTTAATAGAGAATTATTAGGTAAAACGTTGCTCAATGCTCCAATACTATCATAATAATCAAAATCTTTGTCTTTAGATTTATTTATCATTTCGTCAAATTCAATTTGAGCAAAGTTTAAATCATTATTTATAATTCCTATTTCAATTGTTAAAACTCTTTGCACCTCTTCAATAAATGGAACGTCTTTGTTTATTTCTATTCCGTAACCTTTTCTCATTGCTTCAATAAAATCTAAACGCATTTTTTCAGTTGTTTTATTGTAGAAATAAAAATGTATAGACTGCTTTAAAGTTGCTATTTTGTATTTATAAAACGCAATATCTTTAGTTAAATCTAAATACCTTTTAGCCTCGTGGTTGTCCGATTTTATAAAAAAATCATCGTAAATACTAATAAATACTTGCTCCAAATCCTTTTCACGTGGTTTTGGTTTCAATAACTGATAATTCTTTGACTTTAATATTTCAAAGAATGTTTTAGCTGGTATGTTTGATATGTTGTTAAACTTAGGCAATTTTATATTGTTTTTTTATTTGATACGTCAATGTTAATCTATAAATGTCTTTTTGTCTTTTATCAAACCAATCTTGGTTTATTCCTAAAATATCCAATCCGTAACGCCCTACTAAATTATGCTCATCATTCCAATTAAACAAAAAGCCCTCTCTAAATGGTCTCACAAACAAACTCCTTGCAGTTCGATATGTATAAAGTAAATCAACATATCCGTTAGCTTGTGGATTTTGTGCTATTTTAATTTGTCGATAATTCTCATCACGATATTGACCTATTCGAGTGCCATCAGGTCGTAAACCTTGCTCAAACTCGTCAATTTTTTGCTCTTTTAATCGTTCTTGGTCGCTTAGTATTATCTCCTTGACTAAGTTCTGCATTGTTGATTGATTGAGTATCGGTTGCAACCTCGTTTGATATTGTTTTACTGATATTGCCATAGTTTTCACGCTCTTTTTTACAATCTAAACACTCATCTTTACCTATTACTAAATTAGTAAGTAATAGCTTTATTTGTTCTTTATCTTTTTGATTTGTGTTGTTTTCAATCCATTTTACTTGCTCCTCAAAGCATAAATCTATAAACTGCTCCGCATCACTTCCAAAAATATGTTTTCCAAATATATCCATAATATTGTTATTTAAAAAAAATGCAACCAAAGTTAATTGATTGCATTTTCATTCGTGAAGTACAAATATAGTACTTTATTTTTAATTAATTACGCTACTGGAACAATACTTGCAGTAACTCCTTTGTAATATCTTGAGCCAATTTTTGCACAAGCTACTGAATTAACCGCATCATACAACTGAACTACTACACTTTGAGAAGTTGTTAGCGTTGTTGTTGGTGTGAAACTCCATTCACCACTAACCGCATCGTAAGACAAAGATAATGCAGTAATCGTGTCAGCAGTACCATCAATAGTACATCTTAGATTTGCAATAGCAATACCGCCTAAATTAGTCGCTCTATTCATATCAAATGATGCTTTGAAATAAACTTTTGCATTTGATACATCGGCCCTACCAGTCATATAAATATCTGTAATAGGATTTACATCTGTGTTAATGTCAAAGTCTAATGAACTTCTATCTAAAACCGCTACATCTCTATTAAATTGCGTTTCGTTAATCAATTGAATAGTAGTTGATACGCTTGCAGAAGTATTACCATCTGTAAACATATAAGTACCACTATTTAACATACCTAAATCGAAACCGCTAAAAGTAGTTCCGTTAGTTGCTCCAGCAATAGCACCAGTAGAAAACACAAATAAAATATCAAATGCTTGTTGACTATTATAAGTATTTAAAGCGTTTGCAAACTTCCAACCACCTTTTAAGAATTTAAAAGTAAATTGCGGTAATCCATTACGAACTACTGACATAACTCCACCTTGATACTCCTCAGTTGTTGCCTCAGGTGTATTGTTTGTTACTTCAACCGCTCCTAAAATTGGCACAAAGTTTCCTAATTGTATTTGCTCATTTACGTAGTCTTTATCGAATACGTCTGTTAGCAAGTTAATACTCCACCCCTTAGGCACAAGTATTTTACCAGTCAATCTACCCTCTTGTAAAATACAATCAGGTAAACCTAAATTTTTACGTGTTGTAACACAATCTTTTTGATTTATTAATATCATTGTTTTTAATTATTAAAATTTATTGTTTGTAAGCAAGAACTAACTCCGCTAAATGTAATATCAATATCTAAGGCTATTGCGTTCCATACGTCAATTTGATTTGTAGTATCTAATTTTGCGTAATTTGGAAAGCGTTCACTTTTTATTGTCATATCATCATATCGGCTAATTCCACCTACTTTTAATGCTAATAGTAAATTATCTACAATAGGTTGTAAAATCACTTTAAAATCGTTTTGATATTGGTATGGATTTAACTCATCAACATTCAAACTACGTGTTGCAATTATAATTCTTGCGTTACGTTTAACACTCGGCTCTCTCAAATCGTGGGTATCTTGTCCGTTTGCTAACCAAATTAAAGGATATTTTGAAACGTCAGTAGGTAATAATAAGTATTTGTTTAAATCTTCAATAGTTCCCCAATTGTAATTAATTGGAAATTCTACTGAATCACTACCAATAAAAGGCGGTAAAACATCTACTATCCTTGCTAACTGCTCTTCAAAAATTATCATATACCAAAACTATTTTTACTTTCACAAAATACTTTAAAATCTTCTATTTTAAAATCTACAAAATCCGCTTTTTTGTCGTTTAAGTAAGTGTATAAACTTACTTCTACATCGTCATTTTGTCCATACCAATCAACAAAGTTTTCGTAAACAATAGGCTCGAATAAATAACCGCCTTGATATTGTTTTAAAAAGTTTTGATTAGCATTTGCAATTTTATAAATAGGTGTTGAAATTTCCGCACCTTGTGGATTTACTTTTGTTGTTCCTATTGCTGATAATCGTGTGTTAGTTTCAGTAACAAATACCTCGTAAATTCTGTAAAGTAGTAACGAATAATCGTTATTTAAACCACTCCATACTTTACCATCGTAAGTATCACCTTGTACTAACTTTTTATAAGAGGCATATAGCGGATTGTTAATATCCGCTAAAGCCAATTGTAATGTGTTATAAGTCGCTAAACCTAATGCGTTTAATAGTATCGTTTTCTCCTCTTTAGCAATTAAATTCGTTAAATATAATTCATTTGATGGTGTTGCAGTTGATGTATTAGATACTGGAACTGCAACCGCCAAAGGAATGTTTAACTCATTCGCTTTTTTAAATTGTGCTATTGATACTATGTTTGGCATTATTTTTCGGTTTTAACTTCTTTTACTTTTGTTTTTTTCTCTACGTATAAATGAGCATCTTGTTTAGCTACTCTTGTAGTTTTACCATTATAGGTAACTTCTACCGTTGTATCTTGTAAGTGTCCCATAATTACGCTTGAGTTAATGCAGTTATAGCATCAGAGAAATCACCATAAACAAACGCTCCGTAATGGTTAGATTTTACTCTTTGTACTAATCTTGCCTCAGCTAAGATAGTTACTAAGTTTTTAGTAAAGTCATCATTTTCGTAACCTACGTTAATAGTTAATCCCTCTTTGAAACGTACACCAGCTTTTGAGAAATCTCCAACTAAGAATTTATCAATAGTTACACCAGTGTTTGCCACAACTCTAATACCCTCTACACTTGTACCATCTACACTTGAAAATGGAGGCAATACATAATGTCCGTCAGATGCTTTTGATAACTTCATTTTAGTTACATCTGTTGGGTGCATTACGATATAAGTAGGCTCAAACAAGTTAACTCTTACTTGGTTAATTGCAGTAGCTAATACATCGTAATTTGTAGGCTCAGGAATAGCAGTTGCAAAAGCACCAGCACTCCAAGCAGTCGCATTAGTAACAATACCAGTCAAATTAACAGTTAAACCAGTTCCGTTAAGTAATTGGTCGTCAATTCTTAAATTAATTAATTCTGTTAACTCTTGGTCGATTTCAGAACGTAACAAAGCAACATCATCAAGCATTTCTTTAGTTACTTTGATGTAAGCAGTTACTTTTTTAACGTTTGCAGATGCAACTACTAAGTCAAAATCTGTTTGAGATTTTAAAGCACCCTCAGCAGTCATAGCAGAACCACCCTCAACATTCTTTTGCTCTACCCACTCCCAAACATTAGACATAATTGTACCAACGTTAACCAATTCTAAAATAAAAGGATTACGTCTTACAATTCTTGTAATACCAGTTTCTCTTTCGGCTTGTGGTATTTGTCCAGTTGTGTTTGTTGAAAGTGCCATTGTACCAACTGCTTTAAGTTGAATTTGTACACTTGCACCGCTTTTTTCTTTCATTGCTTTTAACTCATCAGCTTTTTCAGTCAATAATGATGTTAAATTTTCAGGTGCGTTTGTTGGAGTTCCTTTAGTTTCAAGTTCTAATACTTGCAAAGCTAATTGTTCAACATTTTCTTTCAATGTTGCAACTTCTGCTCCTTTTGTTTCTAAGTCTTTAACCGCAGATAGTACTTCGATTAATTCCGCTTTAGAAACGCTTTCGTTTTTCATTGCGTCGATTTTATCACCCAACGCTTTAATGATTTCTTCTTGTGTCATTTTGTTTAAAATTTGTTTAATAATTGTTTTAACATTTCCGTTGTTTGAGTGTCATCTGACGGCTCGTTTTTATTCTCAAGTGATTGCTCGGCTTGTTTATTGTTACTAACTAATCCAGTTGCGGAATTACTTCCAAATACAACCAAACTAGCCTCTTTTACGTTCTTTGCCTCTTTAATGATAAAGTAGTAGTGTATGTACTCAAAATCATCTTTATTGGCTATAAATTGTAAATAGTCATCATAGTTTTTCTTTTCGGTTTCGTCCTCAGGTGCATTGCTATCCATTGCAAGTAAAATAGTAACATATTGCATACGCACACTACCCTCTATTGCATCACCACTATCTAACCATTCTTTAACTACTACGTCTTTAATTTTGTCTTTAGCTACTTTGTATATTAAAACCTCAGTATCTCCATCGTATGGTTTACCAATCAAAGCAAATGGAACTTTAGCAGTAAATATTTCAATGTGTTCTTTTCTAACTACTACTGATTTAACTTCTAAATCGTGGTCTAATATTAAATAGTTTTTGCCTTGTTGCTCAGAAATAGATTTTTTCCAAATGCCGTCTAAATGTAAATCGTCGTGACTATCTAAAATACGTGTTGAATTAACCGCTATGTAATAGAAGTTATCATCTATTTTAATTCCTTTTAGTTGGTCTGAAAACTTCAATAAATCCAAAGACTTACAAGTAACTGAAACGCCTTTGTCGCAAGACTTTTGAATTAAAGACTTTTTGCTTTCAATAAGAAAATCTTTGTTATCTCTTAATTCCTTAAACAACTCTTCTTTAGTTGCAAAAGTTTTATCGCTAAAATAGTGTGACTTTATCATTTCTTAATTTCTTTTTTGTCTTTAATCGCTTTTAACTTCTTATTCATTTTATCGGTAGCCTCTTTTTTAAGTTGCTCTTCAATTTCCTTTTGTGATAACTTTGTACTCATAACCCTAACTTTGTTTTAAATTCATCACTCATTTTTTTAGCAGTTGCAATATCCAAAGTTTGATTTTCTAAACCTAATTTAATTGCGTTTTGCATTTCAGTAAACGATTTAATTTTATCATTAACAACCGATTGCATACACGCTAAATGGTCGTAACTCGCTATTAACTTTTCGCCTCGTTCAAACAATCCCCACTGACTACTTAAACTATTCATCGTATTTTTTGCAGTAGTTTGTATTGAGTTTTGAATGTAACTGATTAAACCTTGATTTTGATTTTCAAACGTGCTATCCTTAGCGAAATAATTCAATACATTTTTACTCATTTCAAACGCTAAAAGAACCTTGTTAGCATCATCAGCAAATTGCTCATCTAAATACAAACGTTTCATATCTGAAACTAAATGCTTAACGTCAATATTACGATTAGTTATAATAGTTGAGTTTACTTCTAATTTTGAATAAATATCTTTCCTATCATTATCTAATATTTGAGCCTCGTTACCATCGCTTGAGTTCTTTGCTAAGTACTTTTGCGACATTTTAAGGTTTTTATTCTTTGACCTTAAATTCTCATCGATATTCTGTAATACTTTACAAACTCCTTTTACTCGGCTTTCACTTGTAAAGAATGAATTATTTGTTAATCCGTTTGATAAATCATACAAAGGAATTAACTCACTTAGTTTTAAATCGTATTGTGTTGAATCAAGCGTATATTTTATTCTACGTTCTCCAAATGCTTTTTTGTCTTTATCTGTAACAATAAACTTATCTAATTTATGAGCCTTGTTTAAATCTATTTCACTCGGAATAAGGTTAAATATTGCTTTAGGAACGTCGTTTAAAAACGCTTTACGTTCTAATATAAAATTAGTTCCAGCAGTTGACAAAAACCACATTTGTTGAAACAGCCAATCGTTTTGACTTTGAAAATAGTTAGGTTGTTGTAATAACTTAATGTAAGGGGAATTTTCAATTACTTTACCATTGCTATCAATGTGCCTTATTTCCATTTGAGAATATAAAGCGGAACGAATAGCACAAATAGTCATTAATACTGGATTGTCTAAAGACATTGCTAAGTATTTATCACTATTAACAAAGTCGTTCCCACCATCTAAAAACTGATACGAAAACTCACCAGCACGATTGCGTTCTACTTGAAATATAGTTCTACCAAATAATTTAATTGACTTTTCTACCATAGCAAAAAAGCCTTAACCGATAATGAAATCAGTTAAGGCTATTGTTTTAAAATTAGTTGTGTTTACGTTCATTTGTAATAGTTTGATGCGTCTTCACATCAATTAATTGCTACAAATATATAAATAAATTATTACATTGTATATAAATTCTTGATTATTTTTTAAATTGATAACCTTTATTAATTAATTCTTGCTTTTTAATCGCTAATTGATTTTCAATAGTATTATAAAAGTCATTGATAATTACGCAACATTCAACTATTTTATTGTTAATTAATTCTCCTACTACTTTTGTAGTGTATATTTTTTCAGTTTCTTTCATAATATAATTATTTATATCGACAATCCTCTTGTTTTAGAATACCATTTAATCACATATTTTGACGCGTCTATTAAATCCTCTCTTGTTTCCTCAGGTATTTCTAAAACTTCTCCGTTGTGAGTTTTCCATTGGTAATTTTCGTAATTCTCCTCAAGATTTAAACTTGTTTCTGTATAGTAAATCTTTGACTTTTGCATTGTTTCAATTGCAGAAACAACCGAGCCTTGACCTTTTTGTGCAAAAATAACATTATATCCAGCATTTCGCAATTTGTTTCCTTGCTCTTTGTTTAGTTCGTTTCCACTATCGCAAATTATCTCAATATGTTTTGGTATTTTAAGTTTTTTAAATTCATCTACTAAACTGCCATTTATCTCTTTTAATGGTTTGTATAGTAACTCATTCAAATAATAAGTTCCATCTTTATCTGTTTTCATTTCTACTAATGCGGTTGGTGCAGACATACCAAAATCCAATCCGTAATAACTTTGCAAAGGTAAATCTTGAAACGCTTTTAAACTCATTCGTTCCCAATTTTCAAAGATACGATTATCAACTACGCCAGTCATTCCAAGACCATAAATTCTCCATTTATTCCGCCAATAGTTTGACTTTGTATTTTCGTCTGTATCGTAATTTTCTAAATCAGGATTATGATAACCTTTTTCTTTGTAGCTTAATATTTCGTTTCGTTCCTCTTCTGATAAAAATTCGTTATCATTAAATGTTAAACACAAATACTCACAATCTTTATCAGGTATTACTTCCGTATGTGCCCAAAATCTTCTGTTGGGATTGTAGTCAAGTATTTTTCTTTTTGCTCTTGATGTTAACTCTCTATACGTTTCAAAGTTAGTTTTGTTTGCCTCATTCAAATAAACAACATCAGAACGCAATCCCTTACCAATATCCTCTTTATCTAAACCAATAAAACGAATAAATGATTTATTTGGAAATATACATAAAGGTTGTCCGTTTGTTACACCAGTAAGATTAACTTTTTCGTAAAGATTAAAAGAACGCAATATTTTAATAAAGTCTTTTAAGACAGTATCACGCATTTTTGATAGTTCAGCACTCGCTACATAAATTTCTTTATTAGGATTTCTTGATGCGTAGTTAGTAAGTAATATTAAGATACCTATTGTTTTACCAGCACCTTGACCACCTTGTATGCACCAAATCTTTTTCTTTAATGATGCTATTTTACGTAGTGCCGTTGTCTGTTGCATCTGATAAAGGGTCTATATTTAATATTGATATATTAATAGGGTTTTCAGGGTCGTTTGAATGTTGAAGTTTATCACCAAATACTTTAGGGTAAAACTTAGCCATTTTCCATTTTAAAGTTTGCGCTAATGTATTGTAAGTTGATGCATCTATTTCTTTACTCATTAGTAAATCTCTTAAATCATCAAGTTCGTTTTCTAATGCAATTGCTTTGTCTTGTTGGCTATTTATGTATAGGGTGCGTAATTCTTCGTTATTTTGTTTCCAACGTCTAAAAGTAGTCCAATCAGGATATTTGTCATTAGAGTTTAAAATACGTTTTATATTTTGACCATCTGCAAGTTCGTTGCAAATCTCAATACATAAATCAAAATCATATTCGCTTAATCGTGCCATAACAACAAAATTACAAAAATATTTTACAATAGCAAGTTTTACTGTTTAAATTTTAATACTGACTTTAATTTTACCATTATCAAATTCAAACTCTTTTATTTCTAATTTCTGCATAAACTCAAATAAGCGTTCGTAATTAACGTTTTTTGATTTTCTATACTGAATTACTTGTGTAATAGAAACGTTTAAAATTTGCGCTAATTTGTAGTTTGTGTGCGATGTTTGGTTGAATAGGTGTGAGTACATTTGTTATTTATGTTTTAAATTTAAACAATGAATTGATGCACTTTCACTAAATGGATTAATACCATCGTTTACGCATTTTAAAATAGATATACATTCATCTATATCATTAAAACGTTTTTCACGCTCTTTTTTTGCATCAGGATAGTTTTCTGAGTGCCATTCTGTAAGACATTTTCTTAAAATATCTCTTTCTTTTTCTAAAATCTCAATTGAATAATTCATAGTTAATTAATTTTTAATGTATAATATTTAGTTTTAAAAAAACCATCTTCAAATATCATTTTTGAAGTACTTATTGTTTCATTTAGTATTTCTTTACCATTCAACCAAAAAACAAATAATTTAGGCTTACCATAACAAATAGATATTTGTATATTTTCTGTTTTAGGTATTCCACTTGTTCTTTTATATTCTGCGTTAATAATGCCAGAATTATAACAATCGTTAGGTTTTACTATTTTTTCTTTAGAATTTTCAATTAACTTTAATAATTTATTTGCACTCATAATTAAAATTTATTAAAAGTTTTACAATCAGTTACACAAACAAATTCATTCCATACTGCTGAATCTCCACAAAACTCAACAAGTAAATGAATACTATTATTAATTTTAATATAGTCTAAAACTTGACCAAACTCATAAAGTCCTTTTAATCTTGTAGATTTAGCTTGTATTTCTACGCCTTTATAAATTACAAGTCCATTAAAATACTTTCCCCAAGCGTTATAAGTATTCATCATATTTCTAAATTGTTGGCTGTCGAAGTTTGTAGTTATTGCTTTCATAATTTCTATTTGTTTATTATTATGATGTAAAGATAGTAATAATTTTAATACTACCAAACTTTTGAGTTAATTTAGAAACAATCTAAATAACTTGCACCGCTTTATAATAATAATTTTTGTTTTTCTTTAGTGTTTGGTATTCGTGGAATGTGATTTCTTTTGTAAATTCCTCCGACGTTGTTTTATGTATCGCAATTAGTTTTAATTTCGTGTTAGGGTCTAATGCGTAGGGTTGTTTAGTACTCATATAACGGAATTTTAAATTTGTTTCTTAACTCTGTCTGTTTTAAATCTAATTGATAAATAGTATTATAAATTATAGTTGATTCATTTGTAAAGATAATATTATTTTCTACGTGTTCAATAGCTTTAAAAACATCATAAACAGATTCGCATATAAAAAATAAAACTTTCTTTTGTGTCATTTCCGGCAATGTTTCCTTTTGAAAATCTGTTAATCTACCGGTTTTTAATTTTAATTCTAATGCAAAATAAAAAGAAGTATTATTGTAAAAAATAGTATTATCCGGTAAACCATTCTTTGAGGCAAAATGTACCCACCTATCTTTTATAAATGCTTTACCGCTATTTTGACGCCACCAAAAGTAATTAGTTTTTTTAAGAAAACTATTAACATCATCTTGTAATTCTGATTCT
>Ga0208595_1000242_pt1 | contig 21335 bp, 15 predicted proteins | sample LakMenEpi28Jun11_FD_150742 | JGI IMG/M metagenome (GOLD analysis project Ga0208595, IMG submission 150742) | Freshwater microbial communities from Lake Mendota, WI - 28JUN2011 deep hole epilimnion (SPAdes) | ecosystem: Environmental > Aquatic > Freshwater > Lake > Epilimnion/Euphotic zone ...
GTTATATGTACGACGTGTTCTCAAAATATATTTTATGAAAACCAAAGCGTTAGTGGGTGAAGTGGCATCCTTTTTTTAAAAAAATAACACCAAAAAAGATATAACGGAACACACGACCTGAAAGGGAACGCACTAAAAATAATATAAAAGGTGTAATTTATGTAAAGAAAAGTTAATGTTTTGTATATTTTGGCAGAGAAATTTTAATGTCCTTTGATTTGATTATTTCAAATGGTTAAAAATTGAATACCTTTCAAAATTAAATCGTAATTATGAAGCACAAAAAAAGTCCCAATTGGGACTTTAAAAATTATATTCTCTTTAATTGTTGTTTCATCATTACAATTTGATCTTTCAACATATTGTGTTTGTCTAATTTTTTTGCTTCACTTAGCCATTTTTCTGCTTCAATTTTTCTTCTTTTTGAAGCAGCAATTCCTGCTAATTGAAGTTTGGCTAAAGCTAAGTCTTGATCCATACTTAAGCCAAGTTCAATTGCTTTTCTAAAGTATTTTTCTGCTTGATTTAGGTTAGTTTGCGAAACCATTAATCCATTTAAGTAATTATAATACCCTTGTTGTTTTTTAACCAAAGCTGTTTCTGGATTGCTAATTTTATCTAAATATTTTTTAGCGCCGTCAAAATTTTGTTTTCTTAACTGTAAAAATGATAAAATAATTAATTCATTTTTAAAATAGAATAAGATAAAAAGGGTTGATAATAGAATTAAAAATATTCCATTTCCAATATTACCACCAATAGTGAATAAGTAAATTGCAAATGAAATTAATCCTGCTGCTGTAATTAGTTTTATGTTTTTATTGAACATGATATTTAGTTTAGTTTGCAAAGGTAATAAAATCTATTAAAAATAATTTTAAAAAAGTATTTGTATTTGAAAAAAGTCTTTGTATATTTGCACTCGGTTTAAAGAAAGCCATATTATTAAAGAATTATATAGAATTTAAAAATACTAACAATGAGTAAGAGAACATTTCAACCATCAAAGAGAAAAAGAAGAAATAAGCACGGTTTCATGGACAGAATGTCATCTCCTAACGGAAGAAAGGTGCTTGCTCGTAGAAGAGCTAAAGGAAGACATAAATTAACAGTATCTTGTGAACCAAGACATAAGAAATAATGGTATTAGTTAATCGAAATATCAGGGTGTTACTATTTTAATAGTAGCACCTTTTTTTTATATTTGCATTAAATTAAAATCTACAATAACACAACAATATGCCAAAAGACAATTCAATAAAATCGGTATTAATTATTGGTTCAGGACCAATAGTAATTGGACAAGCTTGCGAATTTGATTATGCAGGTTCTCAATCTGCACGCTCTTTAAAGGAGGAAGGAATTGAAGTTATTTTAATAAATTCAAATCCTGCTACCATCATGACAGACCCTACAATGGCTGATCATGTGTATTTAAAGCCATTGACTACTAAATCTATAATAGAAATTTTAAAAGCACATCCTCAAATTGATGCTGTTTTGCCAACGATGGGTGGTCAAACTGCTTTAAATTTATGTATTGAAGCCGATGAGAAAGGAATTTGGACGGATTTTGGTGTTAGATTAATTGGTGTAGATATAAATGCAATAAATATTACCGAAGATAGAGAGCAATTTAAAAATTTATTAAATAAAATTGGAATTCCTCAAGCGCCAGCTAAAACAGCAAACTCTTTCTTAAAAGGAAAAGAAATTGAGCAAGAATTTGGTTTTCCTTTAGTAATTCGTCCTTCATTTACTTTGGGAGGAACCGGTGCGGCTATTGTTTATAAAAGAGAAGATTTTGATGCGGCTTTAACTTACGGTTTAGAAGCGTCTCCAATTCATGAAGTTTTAATTGATAAAGCTTTAATGGGATGGAAAGAATATGAATTGGAATTATTGCGTGATAGTAACGATAATGTGGTAATTATCTGTACGATTGAAAATATGGACCCTATGGGTATTCATACTGGTGATTCCATAACTGTTGCGCCAGCGATGACGTTATCTGACACTACATTTCAACGAATGCGTGATATGGCCATTTTAATGATGCGTTCTATCGGAAATTTTGCAGGAGGTTGTAACGTGCAATTTGCTGTCTCACCTGATGAAAAAGAAGATATTGTTGCGATTGAAATTAATCCTCGCGTATCTCGTTCTTCTGCATTGGCTTCAAAAGCTACGGGTTATCCAATTGCAAAAATCGCATCGAAATTAGCTTTAGGTTATAATTTAGATGAATTGCAAAATCAAATTACAAAATCAACTTCAGCTTTATTTGAACCAACTTTAGATTATGTGATTGTAAAAATACCACGTTGGAATTTCGATAAATTTGAAGGTGCAGATAGAACTTTAGGCTTACAAATGAAATCTGTTGGGGAAGTAATGGGAATTGGTCGTTCGTTTCAAGAAGCACTTCACAAAGCAACTCAATCACTTGAAATTAAGCGAAATGGTTTAGGAGCAGATGGAAAAGGGTATACCAATTACGAACAAATTATCGAAAAACTAACCTATGCTAGTTGGGATAGAGTTTTTGTGATTTATGATGCTATTGCGATGGGAATTCCATTGAGTAGAATTCACGAAATCACTAAAATAGATATGTGGTTTTTGAAGCAATATGAAGAATTATTTCATTTAGAAAAAGAAATTTCAAAATATAAGGTAGATTCGTTGCCAAAAGAATTATTGTTAGAAGCCAAGCAAAAAGGATATGGTGACAGACAAATTGCTCACATGATGAAATGTTTGGAAAGTCAAGTTCATAAATTACGTGGCGAAATGAATATTCAACGCGTTTATAAATTAGTGGACACTTGTGCCGCAGAATTTAAAGCACAAACGCCTTATTATTATTCTACTTTTGAGGCCGAAATTGAAAAGGCAGATGGTACAAGATACGTTCATAATGAAAGTATCGTAACAAATAAGAAAAAAGTAGTTGTTTTAGGATCAGGTCCAAATCGAATTGGACAAGGAATTGAGTTTGATTATTCTTGTGTGCACGGTGTTTTGGCCGCTAAAGAATGTGGTTACGAAACGATAATGATTAACTGTAATCCAGAAACGGTTTCCACAGATTTTGATACGGCTGATAAATTGTATTTTGAACCTGTTTTTTGGGAACATATATACGATATTATTCAGCACGAAAAACCAGAAGGTGTGATTGTGCAATTAGGTGGACAAACTGCTTTAAAATTAGCTGAAAAATTATCGAAATACGGAATTAAAATTTTAGGAACTTCATTTGATGCCTTAGATTTAGCAGAAGATAGAGGAAGGTTCTCTGATTTATTAACAGAATTAAAAATACCATTTCCACAATTTGGAATTGCTGAAAGTGCTGAAGAAGCCACGCTGCTTGCAGATACATTAGATTTTCCTTTATTAGTCCGTCCTTCTTATGTGTTAGGAGGTCAAGGAATGAAAATTGTTATCAACAAACAAGAATTAGAAGAACACGTAATTGATTTATTAAAATCGATTCCTGGAAATAAACTTTTATTAGACCATTATTTAGACGGGGCTATTGAAGCTGAAGCCGATGCTATTTGTGATGCAGATGGAAATGTTTATATTATTGGAATTATGGAGCATATTGAGCCTTGTGGCGTCCATTCTGGTGATAGTAATGCTACGTTACCTCCTTTTAACTTGGGTGAGTTTGTAATGCAACAAATAAAAGATCATACAAATAAAATCGCAGTAGCTTTAAAAACGGTTGGATTAATTAATATTCAATTTGCGGTTAAAGACGATATTGTTTACATTATTGAAGCCAACCCGAGAGCATCTCGTACTGTACCTTTTATTGCAAAAGCGTATGGAGAACCTTATGTAAATTACGCTACAAAAGTAATGTTAGGAGAAAATAAAGTTACTGATTTCGCCTATAATCCGAAATTAAAAGGATATGCGATTAAGCAACCGGTTTTCTCTTTTAGTAAATTTCCAAATGTAAATAAAGCCTTGGGGCCAGAAATGAAATCAACTGGCGAAAGTATTTTATTTATTGATGATTTAAAAGATGATCAATTTTATGACTTGTACGCAAGACGAAAAATGTATTTAACGAAATAAATAAAAAAATCCCAATCGAAAGATTGGGATTTTTTGTTTATGATCATTTATCTTTATGCTATTTTCTAACTGGAATATTTTCTAAAATTTCCAATACAAATTTCCAATATTTTTGAGCGGATGCAATATTTGCTCTTTCATCTGGACTATGTGCGCCTTTTATAGTTGGCCCGAAAGAAATCATATCCATTTCTGGATAATTTATCCCTAAAATTCCACATTCTAAACCAGCGTGACAAGCTACAACGTGAGCTTTAGTTCCGTTTTGTTTCTCGTATATTGAAGTTAAGACATCTAATATTTCTGAGTTTGCATTTGGAGTCCAGCCTGGATATGAACCACCAAAAGTAACTTCGCAACCCATTAATTCGAAAGCGGAACGTAAGGCATTTGCTAAATCAAATTTTGTGGTTTCCACCGAAGAACGCGTTAAACATTGTACGGTTAATTTACCATTAGCAACTGTTATTTTTGCGATATTATTTGAAGTTTCGACTAAATTTTCAAAATCTGCACTCATTCTATACACGCCATTATGCGCTGCATAAATCGATCTAACCATATAAAACTGTGCCATTGGAGGCATAACTTTAGCAGGTGTTGTTGCTGATTTTTCAATTACAATTTCTAAATTGGGTTCTGTAGTTTTAAACTCAGTTTTTATTTCATTTATGATTTCTTGCATATCAAACGTAAATGCTTCATCGTAAATAGGAGCAATGGCTACTTCAGCTATACTTTCTCTTGGAATGGCATTACGTAAACTTCCACCATTAATAGTTGAAATTTGCAAGCCAAAATCTTCAAAACCATTAAATAATAAACGGTTCATAATTTTGTTTGCATTACCTAAACCTTTATCGATATCCATACCTGAATGCCCACCATTTAAACCTTTTACGGTAATGGTATAACCAACAGCATCTGCAGGAGTGTCTTCTTCATCGTATTCTGCAACTGCAGTTACGTCAACTCCACCAGCACAACCAATATCAATTTCATCGTCTTCTTCGGTGTCTAAATTTAAAAGGATTTCACCTTCTAGCAAGCCGCCTTTTAATCCCATTGCGCCTGTCATACCAGTTTCTTCATCTATTGTAAATAAAGCCTCAATGGCAGGATGTGGAATTGTCGTGCTTTCTAAAATAGCCATAATTGTGGCAACTCCTAATCCATTATCGGCACCTAAAGTAGTTCCTTTAGCACGAACCCAGTCACCATCGACATACATTTCAATACCTTGTGTGTCGAAATCGAAATCCGTATCATTGTTTTTTTGATGTACCATATCTAAATGCGATTGCATTACAATGGTTTTACGATTTTCCATTCCGGCTGTTGCAGGTTTCTTTATAATTACATTTCCAACTTCGTCTTTAATGGTTTCAAATCCTAATTTCTGACCAAATTCCATCATAAATGCAATTACACGTTCTTCTTTTTTAGACGGACGAGGTACAGCGTTTAAATCGGCAAATTTGTTCCAAAGCACTTTTGGTTCTAAATTTCTTACTTCTTGACTCATTTATGAATTGTCTTTTTATATTATTTAATAAGATTTTTTGAAATACAAAGTTACAAAGTTTAATTTCTTAATAAATGAAATTGTAGTTATATTTACAAATTAAATTCAATTTGTGAAGAAGTTATACTTTTTTATTATTCAAGTTATTCTGATTAATTTGCTTTCACTTTTTCCAGAAGTAGTAGAGCGCTTTTACAGTAATGGCTTGTATTTGTATCTTTCTAAGATTAGTCGATTACTCTTAGGTTGGATTCCTTTTTCTATAGGTGATATTTTCTATATTATTTTGATACTATTTGTTCTAAGATGGTTGTATAAAAATAGAATTGGTTTTTTGAAAAATTGGAAATCTAACGGTTTAACTATTTTGAATTTTATTTCGATTTTGTATATTTTATTTCATTTTTTATGGGGATTGAATTATTACAGAATTCCATTGCATAAAAAAATAGGTATTGAAAAAGAGTATACTAAAGAACAATTGCAAAATTTGACGTTAAAATTAATTGCCGAAACAAATCATTTGCAATTTCAAATAGAAAAATTACATTATAAGAAAGTGGTTTATAACTACTCAGAACAAAAAATGTTTGAAATGGCTTTAAACGGATATACTAATTTACCTAAACCGTTGTCGCATATTCAATATCAATATAAAAGTATCAAATCCTCCATTTTTAGTTTGCCATTGAGTTATATGGGATTTGGTGGATATTTAAATCCATTTACAAACGAAGCGCAGGTGAATAATTTGAAGCCGAAATATACTTCACCATTAACTATTTGTCACGAAATGGCGCATCAAACTGGAATTGCATCTGAAAGTGATTGCAATTTTATTGGATTTATAGCAGCTTCGCAAAATAAAGATGTGTATTTTCAATATTCGGCATATGCTTTTGCTTTGAATTATTGTTTGTATAATTTAGAAGTAATGGAAGAAGGTAGTAGTAAAAAGTACAATGTATTTATTAATAAAGGTGTTTTGGAAAATTTTAATGAAAACAAAACCTTTTGGAAACACTACCATTCATGGATTGATACTTTTTTTGAATACATTTACGACACATTTTTAAAAATGAATCAACAAAAAGATGGAATGGAAAGTTATAGTAAATTTGTTGGGTTATTAATTAATTACGATTTAAAACACCAGATAATTCATGCAAATTAACCCATCAATTAACGGTTGGATTGAAAAGTTTATTCAACAACATGCTCCTGATATCGTTACATACGATACCGATGAATCTTTTTTTAGGGCTTGTCAAAAAAGCGGTTTAATTTATGGTTATGTTGTAAACTATCATCTAAAAACAGACATAGATGATGCGAAATGGGATGCTGAAGAAAAAATGAAAGTTGGTTTTTTAGCCACATTAATTGCTTTGTTTCAGTCTCAAAAGTTGAATTCGAAAACTGCTTTTTTAAATGAATTGTTATCTTTTTACGATCAAATTTCAAGAGGAAAATTTAGTTTTTTAAATATGGTTTTACCGCAATCTAATTCATATCAAAAATTAGAGAGTATTATAAATGAACGTTTGCAAACTAATGACAATATTGTTACCAAAAATTTTACACATATGGTTACCAATTCCATGTTGTATATTGATGTTTTGGCATTTGAATATTACTTGAAAAACAATTCAATTTCCGTTGAGTTTTTTAGACAATTAGAACGTAAATGTTTGGCTTTAATTATGTTTTCTTTAAATGTAAAAAAACATAAATCGGAGTACGACATAATGCTTCTAAAAATGTTTGAAAATTCGTTGCGATATTCTAAGGTTTCTAAAATAAATAATCATGAAATTATTGATATTATTTTTGAAGGAAATCGGTCTGAATTAGAAAGTTTATATCTATGCGAAATTGCTCATATGACGTTGTTAAGTGATGGCGTTGTGTATGAAAACGAGCAAGTTTTTCTTTCAGAATTTGCTTTAAAATTAGGTTTAAATAAAATAAATCAAAACACTGGTTATGAATTAGTTGAATTTATAAATAAGAATAAAAATAATTTACCTTTTTATAATTTAAATCATCCGGTAAAGCAATTTTACACGAACACCCAAGATAATATTGCAAAGTTAGTAAGTAGGAATAAAACCCGTTTACTTAAAGAGCTTTCAGAGAGCAAAGAATTAGTAAAGTTATTAGGGAAATCAACTCAAAATGAATTGAGTTTTGAGGAAAAAAAGAAAGTAAAAAAACAGTTATTAGACATCTGCAAAAGCATTCCGTCGCTCACTATTTTTTTACTTCCTGGAGGTGGTTTATTATTGCCAATTTTGATAAAGTTTATTCCACAATTATTACCATCAGCTTTTAATGAAAATTTAAAAGATTAGAATTTTAGTTGATATACATCATCTAAATCTTTATTTGAACTCATGTTCACATTCAAATCAGTAACATATCCTGAATTTAATCCATAAGACCAGCCATGTAAGGTTAAATCTTGGCCATTCTTCCAAGCAGATTGAACTATAGAAGTTTTAGATAAGTCAAATACTTGTTCTTTTACATTAAGTTCAACAAAAGCATTAAATCGGTCATTGTCATTATCTATAGAATCTAAATAGTCGCTATGCAAACGATAAACATCTTTTATGTGACGAATCCAATTATCAATAATACCGATCGAGTCATTACTCATAGCAGCTTTAACTCCACCACAGCCATAATGACCACATACAATTACATGCTTAACTTTTAAGACATTTACTGCGTAATCTAAAACACTTAACATATTCATATCACTATGAACAACCATGTTAGCGATATTTCTGTGAACAAAAACTTCACCAGGCTTAGCGCCTATGATTTCATTGGCTGGAACTCTACTATCTGAACATCCTATCCATAATAAAGGAGGCGTTTGGCCTTTTGATAAATCTTTAAAATAATCAGTATCGATAGCTAATTGACTTTCAACCCATTTCTTGTTATTTTCTAATATTTTTTTATAAAAATCGCTCATATTTTATGTTTTGGTGATCAGATTATTTTGAAAAAATTAATTTTCAAGTTCAAATATATAAAAATTCATTAGACTCAATAGATTTTATAAGTTTTAAATAAAATTAAATAATTTAATGACGTAGCGCTGTTACAGAGAAATTCGGATTATGTTCATCTTTAATAAACTCTACATCGTTATAAAATGTAACATTACCCGTTTCTAAGTCATGCATAGCGCCTACTATTCCTATTTCGCCATTTTCAACCATTTGCTCTAATATAAAACTTCTTTCAATGATATTCTTCACATTTCTTTTTACATTAATTTCTGCTACATTTTCAACAAAAGGTGCATTACTAGCAGTTCTGTTGGTTAATGTTTCATTTTCTTGATAAACTGCTGGTTGAATTTTAGACAAAAGTTCGGTAAGATTTCCCATTTCAACATGGTCACAAGCTCCTTTTACTGCACCACATTTACTATGACCTAAAACCACTACTAATTTAGAACCTGCTACTTTACACGCAAACTCCATACTTCCCAAAATGTCAGTATTTACAATATTTCCAGCAATTCTTACTGAAAATATATCACCCAATCCTTGATCAAAAATTAGCTCGGCAGACGTTCGACTATCAATACAACTTAAGATTACAGCGAAAGGCCATTGCCCATCTCGAGTATCATTAGCTTGCTCAAGTAAGTCTCGATGAGCTTTTAAATTTTGAACAAATCTTGTGTTTCCCTCTTTAAGTATCTCTAGGGCTTTTCTTGGTGAAATTGAAGCCTGTAATTCTTTATTTAATGTTTTCATAATATATATATTTATTCTATTATATCTGTTTTATTAATTTCAACTGGTATTATTTTTCGTTTCATAGCATCATATTGGTTCTCAAATGTTACTGTATTTTTAAATCCGTCACTATTTTCCAACTCATAAACTTCTTTAAAACCAACAAGTTTTACTTTAATGTTTTCATCTTTAGCCCTGATCTTTTTAAATTCCTTTATCAAATCTAAAACATCATGTGCGATATAAACAGTATCAGATGCATTGATTATTACTTTAGAATTTTCTGGAATTGAAACAAGAGTCTCCTTTATTGATGCCTTGTTCAAAAACGAAACTTCTTGTGCTAAATCGATATGAATAATGTCGCCATCATGATATTCTTCTTTTCTAAATTTATAAGCACGTTTCATATTTCCTTTTAAAACAAAAATTACACTAATTATCATTCCCAATGCTACACCTTTTAGTAAATCTGTAAAAACAACAGCACCAAAAGTAGCTATAAATGGAATAAATTGATATTTTCCTTTTTTCCAAAAATGTTTAATTGTTGAAGGATTTGCCAACTTGTAACCCACTAATAATAAAACTGCTGCCAATGTTGCTAACGGAATTTTATTCAATATTGAAGGGATTGCTAAAACACTCACTAACAAAAGAACCCCATGAATTATTGCTGACATTTTTGATTTTGCTCCAGCGGTATTATTAGCAGTGGTTCTAACTACCACAGAAGTCATTGGTAAACCTCCTAAAAGTGAACTTAAAATATTACCAATTCCTTGTGCTTTTAATTCCACATTAGTATTTGTATATCTTTTTTGTGCATCCATTCTATCGGAAGCTTCTATGCATAATAAAGTTTCTATTGAGGCAACGACAGCAATAGTTATCGCAACAATCCAAACTTTTGAATTTGAAATTGAAGTAAAATCTGGAGTTACAATGATATTTTTGAATTCTTCTAAAGTCGTTGGAACTGGTAAACTAACCAAATGCTCTTTTGTTATAGCAAAATTACTTCCGGATTGTATAAAAAATTCGTTTAGTAAAATACTTACAATAACTGCTACTAAAGCTGGTGGAATTAGGTTTATTTTTTTTAAAACGTCAACTTTATTCCATAAAATTAATATTGCTAACGAAATTGCAGCTATTACTATAGAACCTAATTGGACATGATCAAATATATTGAAAATTTCAGAAAAAGTATTTTGTCCATCAGGTTGAAAAAAAGATTCATCACCTTCAAAATCTGAATCATAACCAAATGCGTGAGGAATTTGTTTCAATATAATAATTACACCAATTCCAGCCAACATTCCTTCAATAACATTGTTTGGAAAATAATTAGAAATTGTTCCAGCTTTAATAAAACCTAGTATTAACTGAATTATTCCAGCTATTAAAACCGCCAATAAAAAAGCATTAAACGAACCTAAATCGATAATGGCTGATAAAACAATTGCAGTTAATCCTGCAGCTGGACCAGAAACACTCAAATGCGACTGACTTAAATATCCCACAACAATACCGCCAACAATACCCGAAATAATACCTGAAAATAATGGCGCTCCACTTGCTAATGCAATACCGAGACACAATGGCAATGCCACAAGAAAAACCACTAAACCTGAAGCAAAATCAGATTTAAGGTTTGCAAAAAGATTGATTTTTTTTGACATACTAAAATATAAATTTAATAAATTATGTGTACGATGTTAATTAAAAAACATCGAAAAGCAAAAATATATTAAACTATATCTGGAGGAGGAGAAAAAACTTCTCTAAATTGAGAAGTATGATTACTGAGAAAATGAAATAAATTTACTACATCATTATTAATTGAAGTTTTGAAATAAATTTTTTCTGTAAATATTATTTTGTCAAAAAAATCAATTTCATTTTTTTCTAATTCTTTTTCTTCAGAATTATCTGCATCTTTTTTATCGATATCCAAAAAAGCAATATTTTTACCACTATCTTTAAATAATCCCTGAATGGTGGGAGTAATTATAGATAGTAAAAAAGCGTATAAAATAATGTTTGCTATTTTCTTCAAAAGATTAATTTATTTTTCACAAAAATAGAACCTTGTAATTTATTATCAAAAGCTTTTATAATAATTTATTGTTAAAAATTCAATAGATTTAAATTCCAAATTAGTAAATTTGCATATCAACAAAAATAAAATGACAACATCGCAACTTATTGAGCAAATTCGTCTGAAAAAATCATTTTTGTGTATTGGTTTAGATGTGGATTTAACTAAAATTCCAGCACATTTATTAGAAAGAGAAGATCCAATTTTCGAATTTAATAAAGCTATCATTGATGCTACACACGATATATGTGTTTCGTACAAACCAAATACCGCTTTTTATGAAGCATATGGTATTAAAGGTTGGCAATCCTTACTGAAAACAATTGAGTATATAAACAAAAATTATCCCAATATTTTTACAATTGCCGATGCAAAACGAGGCGACATTGGAAACACATCATCAATGTATGCCAAAGCTTTCTTTGAAGATTTAAACTTTGATTCGGTTACAGTGGCGCCCTATATGGGAAAAGATTCTGTAGAACCTTTTTTGGCTTTCGAAAACAAACATACCATTATGTTAGCTTTAACGTCAAACGAAGGTGCTTTCGATTTTCAAACATTAAATATAAATGGGCAAGAATTATATAAAACGGTTTTAGAAACGTCTAAAAACTGGAAAAATAGTCAGAATTTAATGTATGTTGTAGGTGCTACAAAAGCAGAATATTTTACTGAAATTCGTAAAATTGTTCCAAATAGTTTTTTATTAGTTCCAGGTGTGGGAGCTCAAGGTGGAAGTTTAGCCGAAGTTTGCAAATACGGAATGAATGAAAACATTGGCTTGTTAATTAATTCTTCAAGGGGTATAATTTACGCATCAAACGGAACTGATTTTACTGAAAAGGCTAGGGATGAAGCGGTGAAGTTGCAAGTGGAAATGGAAGGGATTTTAAGTAAAAAGTAAAAAGTAAAAAGTGAAAAGTAACAAAGTTGCAAAGTGACAAAGTAGGTGATAGCCTATCTATGTTTTCTAGGTATAGCGAAGCTACTTAATATATCAAAATCTTTTCTATGTTACTATGTGTTTAATTACAGTAGAAAGTTAAAACCCAACACCCAACATCCTTCACCATAAAAAATGAAACAATTTACAGACCAACTTGGTACAAGCCACACTTTTGAAAACGCACCTAAAAGAATTATTTCTTTAGTGCCTTCACAAACCGAATTATTATTCGATTTGGGTTTGGAAGATTCAATAGTCGGAATTACTAAGTTTTGTGTGCATCCTTTTCATTTTAAATCTACTAAAGACATTATTGGCGGTACAAAAACTATCAAATTCGATAAAATAAAAGCCTTACAACCAGATATAATTATTGCCAATAAAGAAGAGAATACTCAAGAAATCGTGGAACAATTAAGGACTATTTGTCCTGTTTGGGTGACAGATATTGTTACGATAGCTGACAACAACAAAATGATTGAAGATTTCGGAAATTTGTTTAATAAACGAACCAATGCGCAAAAGTGGATTGATAAAATTAACTTTGGATATCAAAAACTCCAAACTCTTGTAGCTTCAAAATTTGAAGAAAATGCAAAACAAAAAGTGTCCTATTTTATTTGGGCAAACCCATATATGGTTGCGGCTGGCGATACATTTATTAACGAGATGCTAAAATTGAATGGATTAGAGAATATTTATGATACAAATCCAAAATATGAAGGACGTTATCCTGAAGTGGTTATTAATAAAATGCGAATTCAAGGCGATCCCGATTTTGTGTTTTTATCTTCCGAACCTTTTCCTTTTTCAGATGAACATGCTTTCGAGTTAGGAAGACATACGCACCACGCAAAAACTATTTTTGTTGATGGCGAAATGTTTTCTTGGTATGGAAGCCGTTTAGTTAAAGCGTTCGATTATTTCACTTTGTTGCAAGAAAAGCTTTACATTTACAAATAAAAATGATAGCTTACACCACATACGAAAACAAAAACACCACCGAATGGGTAACATTTGTCCATGGCGCGGGAGGCAGTTCTTCTATTTGGTTCAAACAGATAAAAGAATTTAAAACACATTTTAATGTTTTATTATTAGATCTTCGTGGTCATGGCAATTCAAAAGAGAAAATTACTAAAAAATATACATTTAAAGCCATTGCCAATGATGTTTTAGAGGTTTTAAATCATTTAAACATCGAAAAATCCCATTTTATTGGAATATCTTTAGGAACTATAGTTATCCGACAATTTGCAGAAATGTACGAAAACAGAGTGCAAAGTATGATTATGGGCGGTGCAATCTTGAAAATGAATTTTCGTTCACAAATTTTAATGCGTTTAGGCAATACGTTTAAATATGTTTTGCCCTATTTGGTTTTGTATCGTTTTTTTGCATTTGTAATTATGCCGAACAAAAACCATAAGCAATCTCGATTGTTATTCATTAATGAAGCAAAAAAACTCTACCAAAAGGAGTTTATAAAATGGTTTAAGCTAACTGCTGAGATTAACCCTATTTTAAAATGGTTTCGTCAAGTTGAATTGCAAGTACCTACTTTATATATCATGGGTAATGAAGATTATATGTTTTTACCCTCTGTAAGAAAAGTGGTGGAAAGTCATTGTAAAACATCTCAATTAGTAGTTGTTGAAAACTGTGGACACGTTGTAAATGTTGAACAATCGGATATATTTAATTCTGAAGTAATTCGATATATAAATAATCAGAAAAAACAAAAAAAACAACTGAAAACTAAATCTCAGTTGTTTCTTAACTAAAAACTAACCTTAAAAAACTATTTATTGTTTTGCAAATATCAGAATTTTAGTTAGTTAATACTGTTAAGATTTTGTTATACTTATTGTAGAACATGTTAAATTTCAAAAATAGTTACTTTAATCAAATCGAATTTAAAGATTTATATTAGTGCTAATTTTTGATTTTAGATACTTCACATTTTATAATTTCAAATAACACATTATTTTTAAATTTTTATTGATTTTTTACATCTATAAATTAGAAATAAAAATTATTAAATTCGTAAATTGCACCCTTAAAATCGATTAATATTTAAAAATGGAACCACAAATACCTTATATTCCTGTTAATAAAGTAAGAATTGTAACCGCAGCGTCACTTTTTGACGGACACGATGCAGCCATTAACATCATGCGAAGAATTATCCAAGCGACAGGTGTAGAGGTAATTCATCTTGGACATGATAGAAGTGTTGAAGAAGTTGTAAATACAGCCATTCAAGAAGATGCGAATGCGATTGCAATGACGTCTTATCAAGGAGGTCACAACGAGTATTTTAAATACATGTACGATTTGCTTAAGGAAAAAGGAGCTGGGCATATTAAAATATTTGGCGGAGGTGGAGGCGTTATCTTTCCTTCAGAAATTTCAGAATTACACGAATACGGAATCGAAAGAATCTATTCTCCTGATGATGGTCGTGCCATGGGATTACAAGGTATGATTAACGATTTGGTTAAACGTTCTGATTATCCAATTGGTGATAAATTAACTGGAGAATTATCGCACATAGAAGAAAAAAATCCAACAGCTATTGCAAGATTAATTTCGGCTGCTGAGAATTTCCCAGAAATTGCTAAATCGGTTTTTGACCAAATTCACCAAAAGAATGAAACGTCTAAAATTCCTGTTTTAGGAATTACTGGAACAGGCGGCGCTGGAAAGTCATCTTTAGTAGATGAATTGGTTCGTCGTTTTTTAATTGATTTTCCAGAAAAAACAATCGGATTAATTTCTGTTGATCCCTCAAAACGAAAAACAGGTGGCGCTTTATTGGGCGACAGAATTCGTATGAATGCGATTAACAATTCAAGAGTTTATATGCGTTCTTTGGCAACTCGTCAATCCAATTTGGCTTTATCAAAATATGTGGCTGAAGCGATTGAAGTATTGAAAGCGGCTAAATACGATATCATAATTTTAGAAACGTCTGGAATTGGACAATCGGATACAGAAATTATGGATCATTCTGATGTTTCGTTATACGTAATGACACCTGAATTTGGAGCTGCAACGCAATTGGAAAAAATCGATATGTTGGATTTTGCTGATTTAGTAGCTTTAAATAAATTCGACAAACGCGGTGCTTTAGATGCGATTCGTGATGTAAAAAAACAATACCAACGCAATCATAATTTATGGGATGTAGATACCAATACTATGCCTATTTTCGGAACAATTGCATCGCAGTTTAACGATCCAGGTATGAATACACTCTATAAATCTATAATGGATAAGATTGTGGAAAAAACAGGAGCCGATTTACAATCGACTTTTGAAATTACACGTGAAATGAGTGAGAAAATTTTCGTAATTCCATCACACAGAACGCGTTATTTATCTGAAATTGCAGAAAATAATAGAAAATACGATGAAACGGCACTTTCTCAAGTAGAAGTAGCTCAAAAATTATACGGAATTTTTAAAACTGTGGAATCGGTTAACGGTAATTTACCACAATTAGATAAAGCAGGAATAGTTGAAGATTCTTTAAAAATCAATGCCGATAACAAAGATTTCGTTTCGTTATTAACTAAAGAATTCGACCGAGTAAAAATGAACTTAGACCCTTACAACTGGGAAATCATTTTAACTTGGGACGAAAAAGTAAACAAATACAAAAATCCAGTGTATAGTTTCAAAGTTCGTGATAAAGAAATCAAAATTGCAACACATACCGAATCGCTTTCGCATTCTCAAATTCCAAAAGTAGCGTTACCAAAATACCAAGCTTGGGGCGATATTTTAAAATGGAATTTACAAGAAAATGTTCCTGGAGAATTTCCTTTTGCGTCTGGTTTATATCCATTTAAAAGAGAAGGAGAAGACCCAAGTAGAATGTTTGCTGGTGAAGGTGGCCCAGAACGAACGAATAAGCGATTCCATTATGTTTCTGCCGGATTACCAGCAAAACGTTTATCAACAGCTTTTGATTCGGTGACTTTGTACGGAAATGACCCTCACATTCGTCCTGATATTTATGGGAAAATTGGTAATGCCGGAGTTTCGATTTGTTGTTTAGACGATGCGAAAAAATTGTATTCTGGTTTCGATTTGAGTCATCCAATGACTTCGGTGTCTATGACGATTAATGGACCAGCGCCAATGTTGTTGGGATTCTTTATGAATGCAGCTATTGATCAAAATTGTGAAAAATACATTATTGAAAATGGTTTACAAGCTGAAGTCGAAGCTAAAATCAACGAAATTTATAAGCAAAAAGGCGTAACGCGTCCGACGTATCAAGGCGATTTGCCAGAAGGGAATAATGGTTTAGGTTTGATGCTTTTAGGCGTAACTGGTGACCAAGTTTTGCCATTAGATGTTTATAATGATATCAAAGTTAAAACGTTAGCACAAGTTCGTGGAACGGTTCAAGCCGATATTTTAAAAGAAGATCAAGCGCAAAATACCTGTATTTTCTCTACAGAATTTGCCTTACGATTAATGGGCGATGTGCAAGAATATTTCATTAAAGAAAACGTTCGTAATTTTTATTCAGTTTCTATTTCAGGATATCACATTGCTGAAGCAGGAGCGAACCCAATTACGCAATTGGCATTCACTTTAGCTAATGGTTTCACTTACGTGGAATACTATTTGAGTCGTGGAATGAACATCAATGATTTTGGTCCGAATTTATCGTTCTTTTTCTCTAACGGAGTAGATCCAGAATATGCAGTTATTGGTCGTGTAGCTCGAAAAATTTGGGCGAAAGCCATGAAAAACAAATATGGAGCGAATGAAAGAGCACAAATGTTGAAATACCACATTCAAACTTCTGGGCGTTCGTTACATGCGCAAGAAATTGATTTTAATGATATTCGTACCACTCTACAAGCATTGTATGCAATTTACGATAACTGTAATTCCTTACATACGAATGCGTATGACGAAGCGATTACAACTCCAACCGAAGAATCAGTTCGAAGAGCAATGGCGATTCAGTTGATTATTAATAAAGAATTAGGTTTGGCGAAAAACGAAAATCCAATTCAAGGTTCGTTCATTATCGAAGAATTAACCGATTTAGTGGAAGATGCCGTCTTGCAAGAATTTGACCGAATTACAGAACGTGGAGGTGTATTGGGTGCGATGGAAACCATGTACCAACGTTCTAAAATTCAGGAAGAAAGCTTATATTATGAAACCCTGAAACATACAGGTGAATTTCCGATTATTGGTGTAAATACCTTCTTAAGTTCAAAAGGATCTCCAACGGTTATTCCTGCTGAGGTTATTCGTGCAACGGAAGAAGAGAAAGCCTATCAAATAGCAATGCTAACGAATCTGCAACAAGCAAATGCAGATACAGTTTCTAATCAAATTGAATTATTACAAAATGCAGCAATTAAAAACGAAAATATATTTGCCTTATTAATGGAAGCTACAAAAGTGTGTTCGTTAGGTCAAATTACTAGCGGATTGTTTGAAGTAGGAGGGCAGTACAGACGAAACATGTAAAATTTTAAGTTTTTACATTTGTTAAATATAAAAACACCCAATTACAATTTTGTAATTGGGTGTTTTTTACTTCTACTCATTCGGTTCAATGTGAATTAGAACATGTCCTAACTCTAATATTTTACTTCTTAAAGTGTCTTTTAGTTTGTGTGCCAAATCGTGTCCTTCTTTAACTGTAATAGTTGCATCTACAATAGCGTGTAAGTCCACATGAAATTTCATTCCAGCTTTTCTAATAAAGCACTTTTCTGTACCAATTATCCCATCTACTTTTAACGATTCTTGACGAATATTTTCTACTAAATCGTCATAACGATGTTCGTCCATAATTTCACCAAGTGCAGGTCGGAAAATCAAATAACTATTATAAATAATGAAAAAAGAAGCGAATAAAGCTGCCCAATCATCAGCAGATTCGTAGCCCTTTCCTAGAACTAAAGCTATAGAAATTCCAATAAAAGCGGCTATTGAAGTAATTGCATCACTTCTATGATGCCAGGCATCTGCTTTTAAAGAAGAACTGTTGGTAATAATACTTTTTTTCATTACCATTTGAAACGAATATTCTTTCCAGCAAATAATTATTGCCAATACGATTAATGTCCAAGATTTTGGTAAATCATGAGGCGTTCTAATATTTATTATACTTTCATAGGCAATAATTGTAGCAGAAGTAATTAAAAATCCAACAACCAGAAATGTAATTAAAGGCTCAGCTCTACCGTGACCATAAGGATGATTTTCATCTGCTGGTCGGTTAGAATATTTTATTCCAAATAAAACTAAAAACGAAGCAAAAATATCCGTTGTAGATTCTATTGCATCAGCTACTAATGCATAAGAATTCCCGAAAAAACCAGCCAACCCTTTAATTATCGCTAAACTGGTGTTGCCAATAATACTAAAATAAGTGGCTTTTATGGCTGTTTGCTCGTTTGTCATTTTATAGTTTCATTTAAAACGTTACATTGACCTTATTCGTTTTTCCGTCTCTAATAAAAACAACTTCTTTCGTTTCACCTGAATTAATTTTGGCTAAACATTCCATATAACTATACACTTCTTTGACTTCACAATCGCCAATTTTTGTTATGATATCACCTTCTTTAATTCCGGCTTTAATGGCTGGACGGTCTTCAGTTACGCCGTCTACGTGTAATCCATCGCCATGTTCAGCATAATCTGGCATAATTCCAAGAGTTACTTTGTATTTTGCCATTTTCTTTTCGCTGTTTATTTTGGTTTTGGTAAATTCAATGTTTTCTTTTTCGGCCAATTCATTTGCAATTCTAAAAACATAATTTACAATATTGGTTACGCCATAATAATTAATTTTTTCTTCATCATCACTTGGTTTGTGATAATCTTCATGCGTTCCTGTAAATAAAAACAATACTGGAATATCTTTTAGGTAAAATGAAGTATGATCTGACGGTCCAATTCCGCCAGTTTCTTCTATAACTCCAAATCCCGCAGGTTTGTTACGTTGAATTAATTCTGAGAAAATAGGAGAGGTACCCGTGCCACCAACTATAAGACTTTTCTTATCGTCTAATCTTCCAATCATATCCATATTAATCATTGTGATTACATTTGGATACAATGTTTTAATTGATTCAGCCATATACTTCGAACCAATTAAGCCATCTTCTTCACCAGAAAACAGAGCGAAAATGAAATTTACTTTTTCTTTTGTGTTGTTTTTTGCATAGATACGAGCCAAATCTAACACACCAGCAACACCAGAAGCATTGTCGTCTGCACCATTATGAATCATTCCTTTTGAAAAAGGTTTGGTAGAATTATTATGTTCGTTTCTTCCTAAGTGGTCATAATGTGCACCAATTACGATTGTTTTATTTGCACCATTGTCCAAGTAAGCTACTACATTGTTTGAATTTAATAAATCTCCTACAACTGTTGAATCTGCATGTGGATTGGTTTTGTAGCGATATGAAAAAGGTTGTAAAAATGTTTTGTTGTATGGTTGTAAACCTAATTTTTTAAATTCACTTTCAATATATTTTGCTGCTGTTTTCTCAGCTTTACTTCCTGAAAGTCTTCCCTCTAAGGCATCAGAAGCTAAATACGAAATATGTTTTTTTAAATTTTTACTATCCGCATTTTCAACTTCATCTGTTTCTACCCAATCTGCAATAAAAACATTTGTTTCACGCGTTTTATCTTGTTGACGATTACTTGAAAATACTAATTTTTTTCCGTCAGGTGAAAATTGTGGAAACGCATTAAATTCACTTTCATAGGTAATTTGTTTCAATCCCGTACCATCGATATTAATCATATATAATTGAAAATCATATCCTTTAGTAGCGTGATGATTGGATGAAAAAATAATTTTTTTGTCTGATGGATGAAAAAAGGGCGCCCAATTGGCTTTGCCTAATTTGGTGATTTGCTTTAAATCTGAGCCATCAATATTACAAGTATAAATTTCCATGTTAGTTGGCATTACTAAATTTTCTGCCAATAAGTCTTTGTATTCTTTAACGTCTTTTTCTGTTGATGGACGTGAAGATCGGAATACTAATTTTTTACTATCATGCGAAAAGAAACATCCGCCATCATATCCCAAACCAAACGTAATTTGTTTTAAATTGCTACCATCAATATCCATGGTGTAAATTTCTAAATCACCTGAACGAATACTTGTGAAGGCTATTTTTTTTCCGTCAGGAGAAACCACAGCTTCAGCATCGTAACCTGGAGAATTCGTTAATTTTTTTACAATTTCACCCGATTTAGTTGCCATATAAATTTCAAATTCAGGATAAATGGCCCAAAGATATTTTCCGTCTTTAGGTTTTGGTGGGGCAGGACAAGCTACATTGGCTTCGTGAGTAGAAGCATAAATAATGTGTTTGCCATCTGGCATATAATATGAACAAGTAGTTCTTCCTTTTCCTGTAGATACTAATTTCAGATTGTTAAAATCTGTTACAGGTTGCGTCAAATCTAACGAGTAAATTTGATCACATGGCACACCAAATTGTGTATTGGTAACTTGCATGGTTAAGTTTTTACTATCTGGACTAAAATAAGCCTCAGCATTATCACCACCAAAAGTTAGTTTTTTTATATTTCTAAGATTTCTTTCTTGACCTTGAACAGTAAATGAAAGGAATAGAAACGATAGAAATGCATATTTATTAATTGCCATTTTGTATATAAATTTAAAATCTTAATATTCTTTTATTTTGAACTTTTTTACCCGTGTACTGTTACACCTTCACCATATTTAGCGATTACACTCGCTTCGTAAGCTAACCAAGCTTTCCAACGTTTTTCTACATCGATATTTCCTGCATATTTTCTGGCTAAGTTTATAAAAGTAGTATAATGAGCGGCTTCGCTTTCCATTAAATCTCTATA
>Ga0208595_1000243_pt1 | contig 21332 bp, 19 predicted proteins | sample LakMenEpi28Jun11_FD_150742 | JGI IMG/M metagenome (GOLD analysis project Ga0208595, IMG submission 150742) | Freshwater microbial communities from Lake Mendota, WI - 28JUN2011 deep hole epilimnion (SPAdes) | ecosystem: Environmental > Aquatic > Freshwater > Lake > Epilimnion/Euphotic zone ...
ATAAATTTAATGGTTGCGTATTGGTTGCACAACACGGTCAAGTAATTTATAAAAATTCTTTTGGACAAGCCAATCCGCAGCTTAATGAGCCTTTGATGAACAACTCTGTATTTCAGTTGGCTTCAGTTTCTAAAACCATTACTGCTGTAGCGACGTTGCTTTTAATCGAACAAGAAATTTTAGGCCTTGATGATTATATTGCTACGTATTTCCCTGATTTCCCTTATACCGATGTCACCATTCGTCAGTTATTAAGTCATCGAAGTGGTATTCCAGATTATATTAAGTTAGATAAGAGGCATTACCCAGCCTCGGTAATGTATTATACCAATTTAGATGCCTATAATGCACTTTGTTCGGCTAGAGCAGGTCGTGAATTTAATGCAAATGCAAGATTTAAGTATAACAACTCTAATTACATGCTTTTAGGCTTGTTGGTTGAAAAATTAAGTGGTATGTCTTTTCAAGATTATGCCAAGAAGTATATTTTTGAACCATTAGGTATGAAAAACAGTTACTTTGCATATCCCGATCAAATTTGGAATATGGAAAACAGAACCTTTGGATTATATCCAAATAATCAAATTCATCCTATTGATAAATTTGATGGCGTTTTTGGGGATAAAGGTGCTTACAGTACGATTGAAGATATGTATCGATTTGACAGAGCGTTATATCCAGATGTATTATTAAAAAAATCAACTTTAGATTTAGCATTTAGCAATCACGTTTGGGAGTCGAGTTCAAATAAACAATATGGATTAGGGTTTCGATTACGACTAGATCAAAATAAGCAAAAAATCATTTATCATAATGGTTGGTGGCACGGATATCGTACGGCTTTTCATCGAAGAGAATCGGATAATAGTTGTGTAATTATATTGAGTAATCGCTTAAATCCGATTGTTTATCATAAGGCTAAAGAAATGTTTAATATTTTAGATAATTTTAATAGCCACGAAGAAGATCAAGGTACCGACGAATAGTATTTAGGGCATGCTGTTTAACTCAGAAATTGGTTAGATATTAGGTACAGACTATGAAGTCGTATATTAATACTACGAATAGTCTGTAACGAAGTAGATGACTAATTTCTGAGTAGTGTATACTTGTAGAGAATTACTAAAAGACTATAAAATATTTTATTGGATTTGTTTCAAAAAAACTTGTACTCATTCTATTGAATTTGATATAAAAGAACTTGATTTATAGACTAATACACGTTAAATAGCAAGCCCTAATTACCAGTCTCCAATCTCATCTTTATTTTCAAATGCTTTTCGGGTATTGTATTTCTCTTGACAACGTTCGATATATAATTTTGTTATTTTTTTGGCTACTTCATCTGAAAAACTACCATCAAAAACAGCCTTGATTTTTTTTTCAGAAATATCTTCTTGATATAAAAAACGCAGCAATCCATTAAAATCATGATCTAATTTCTCTTGAATTTGTTTTTGAATTAAATTCTCAAGTTCATTGTAAAATGTAGTTTCACTTTCTTTTTTTAGGCTAAAATCCGTCCATTTTTTAAGAATACCAAAATCGTATTTGGCTTTATTCTGAATAAATAAACTAACTTCTTTGTTACTCATTTTTTAAATATCTTTACAAAGATAAGAATTACCTATTTTTGTGTTGGAAAATTATATTTTGAATGCGGGTTGTAATACAAAGAGTTCAAAATGCTAAAGTAACTGTTGATCAAAAAACAGTTGGGCAGATTGAAAAAGGATTATTGATTTTATTGGGCGTTGGGCAGCAAGATACCATTGATGATATTGAATTTTTAGTTCGTAAAATTGCTCATCTTCGAGTTTTTGAAGATGAAAATCAAAAAATGAACCTTTCGCTGCTTGATACAAAATTTGATTGTATGGTTGTTAGTCAGTTTACTTTATATGCCGATTGTAAAAAAGGAAATAGACCTTCATTTATTGAAGCGGCTTCTCCTCAAAAAGCAAATGAAATGTATCTGCTTTTTTTAAAAAGAATGGGTGAAGCCCTCGATAAACCTATTCCAACTGGAATATTTGGCGCTTCGATGCAAATAGAATTAATCAATGATGGCCCTGTAACAATTGTTTTAGATAGTAAATTAAATTAATTTTGAATTCATTGTGATTAAGAAATTGCCTTTTTATTATTTTGGAAATTAATTATTCAATAAAAAAAACACTCGATAAAAAAAAATATTTTATATTTGCACTCCTTTTAGAAAAATCAATAATATGAGCAATATAGTACACGAAATCAATCAGCTATTAATAGCAGATAAAAATGTTCCAACTTTCAACACTGGAGACAACGTAAGCGTTCATTACAAAATCATCGAAGGAGCTAAAGAGCGAATTCAGATTTATCGTGGTGATGTTATTTATATCAATGGTCAAGGTTTACAAAAACGTTTTTGCGTTAGAAAATTAAGCAATGGCGTAGGTGTAGAGCGTATTTTCCCAATGCATTCACCAATGATTGACAAAATCGAAGTTAATAAAATGGGTCGTGTTAGAAGATCTAAAATCTATTACATTCGTGATCTTAAAGGAAAAGCAATGCGTATTAAAGAAAAAAGAGTTTCTTAATTATTTTTTCTTTGTAAATATTTTAAATCCACTTCCTTGTGAAGTGGATTTTTTGTTTATAGACTAAATTCTAAGTCTTGCTCGAATTTTTGCAACAAATCCCTAAAAGTAAAACAATTAGGGTAAAACAAAAATATCGGGATTCACTTAAAAATTTATACTCATTATAAGTAAGATTGGAATAATTTAAAATCATTATATTTGTTTCCTAAAATTACAAAAAATGTCTTCACCACTTTTAACCGACAAAGCGGCAAAACCATTGGGTTTATACCCACATTCAAGAAAAGTAGGTCAATTATTATTTTTAAGTGGCATTGGGCCAAGAAAAGCAGGAACTGATGAAATTCCGGGCTTAACGCTTGATAAATATGGGAATTACATCACGTTTGATTTTGAAGCGCAATGTCGTTCTGTTTTTGAAAATGTAAAAACAGTTTTAGAAGAAAGTGGCTCTAAATGGGAAAACTTAGTAGACGTAACCGTTTATTTAGTAAATATGAAACGCGATTTTCATACGTATAATAAATTATATGCCGAGTATTTTAAAAATGCAATGCCATGTAGAACTACGGTTGAAGTTTCGTCTTTGCCAAGTTCTATTTCTATTGAGTTAAAATGTATTGCAACGATTGATTAATTTTTATTTTTGATTTTTTTATATGTCCGACGCTATCAAACACGAATGTGGAATTGCTCTTTTAAAACTTCATAAACCACTTCAATATTATATTGATAAATACCAAAAGCCTTCCTTTGGGCTCGATAAAATGTATTTATTGATGGAAAAACAACGCAATCGTGGTCAAGATGGATCAGGAATAGCGGTTATCAAACAAGATACCGAAATTGGAACGGATTTTATTTATAGAGAACGAAGTGCCGCTTCAAATTCTTTACAAAAGATATTTGAAAACTGTTACACAACATATAATAAGATTCCAGAAGACAAAATGAAAGATGCGTCTTATCTGAAACAGCATTGTGATGTTTTTGGAAATGTGTTTTTAGGGCATTTAAGATATGGAACTCATGGCGATTTATCTGAAAAAATTTGCCATCCTTTTTATCGTAAATCCAATTGGATTACCCGTAATTTAGTTTTGGCAGGTAATTTTAATCTAACGAATGTCGATGAGCTTTTAGAGCATCTTATCAGTTTGGGGCAGCATCCTAGACAAAAAGCGGATACGGTTTTGGTTCTTGAAAAAATTGGTCATTTTTTAGATGCTGAAGTTCAAGAAATGTTTGAAAAATACAAAAAAGAAGGCTTAGATAATATAACAATTTCTAATTTAATTTCGGAAAAGCTCGATATTGAAAAAATATTAAGTCGCGCCGTAAAAGGATTTGATGGAGGTTATGTGATGACAGGAGTTATTGGTCATGGCGATTCTTTCGTTTTTAGAGATCCTAACGGAATTCGACCATGTTTTTATTACCATTGTGATGAGTTTACCGTAGTAGCGAGTGAGCGACCTGCCATTCAAACGGTTTTTGATGTAGATTATTCCGATATTGTCGAGTTAATGCCTGCTCAAGCGCTAATTCTAAAAAATAATAAAGCGCCTCAGCTAACGATGATTCAGGAACCAAAAGAAAAGAAATCATGTAGTTTTGAACGCATTTATTTTGCGCGTGGCACGGATTCCGAAATTTATAATGAACGGAAACAGTTGGGTAAATTATTGGCGCCTTCTATTTTTCAAAAAATAAATGGAGATTTCAAAAATACGGTTTTTAGTTATATTCCAAATACGTCCGAAACTGCATATTATGGATTAATTAAAGGTTTGGAGCAAATTTATAGAAGCCAAATTACAAATGGTCTTAAAGATGCTACTCCAAGTGAAATTATTAATTTATTGGTAGAAGACCGAGTAAGGGCTGAAAAAGTTATTGTAAAAGATGTGAAACTAAGAACATTTATTACAAATGACAATTCTAGAAATGACTTGGTTTCTCATGTTTATGACATTACCTATAATTCTATAAAACCGAATACCGATACGCTTTGTATCTTAGATGATTCGATAGTACGAGGCACCACACTTAAGCAAAGTATTATTAATATTTTAGGTCGGTTAAAGCCTAAAAAATTGATTGTGATCTCTTCGGCTCCTCAAATTCGATATCCGGATTGTTATGGCATTGATATGAGTAATATGGGCGATTTATTAATTTTTAGAGCGGCTATAGATTTGTTAAAAGAACGTGGTAAAACAGATTTTATACAAGAGATATACAAAAAATGTATAGAAGAGAATCAAAAGCCACGGCATGAAATTCAAAATCAAGTTACGGCATTTTATGCACAATTTACCGAGGATGAATTAAGTAAAAAAGCGGCTCAATTAGTAACTCCATCGCATATTACATTTGAAGTAGAATTGGTGTTCCAACCGTTAGAAAATCTACAAAAAGCATGTCCCGATCATCGAGGTGATTGGTATTTTAGTGGAAATTATGCCACAATTGGTGGGAATAAAGTAGCAAATGCGGCATTTATCAATTATGTAGAAAATAAATCGGGTAGGGCATATTAATTAATTTAGCATTATATAAAGTTGTTTTAAATTCTAAATATGAACTTTAACTGACTTTATATTGTTCATTTTCTTTATAATTTTATAGTTTGAATTCATTTAAAGTTTACAAAAGTATTCGAGAAATCCCCGAAAGTGAATGGATTCATTTTGTACCTACATCAAGATATTTTTTATCATATCAATATCTTTCTACTCTTGAAAAATCAAGTCCTGAGTTAGATTATATTTATGTTTTATACTATAAAAATAATATTTTAAAAGGTCTTGTCAGTTTTCAAGTTGTTGATTTTAAAGGAGATGCTTTAAGAAAATATATCCCTGATACCAATTTTCTAGTTAAGTTTATTTTAAATAAAGGTTTAGATTGTATTCAAAGTAAATTATTGGTTCTTGGAAATTTAATTTTTACATGTGAAACAGGTTGGTATTTCGATCCATTATTCTCCGAGCCACACCGCGATAAAATTCTATTTGAAATGATTCGAATAGCAAGAAAGCAAATTTCCAAAAAGACTATTGGAATCATGATCAATGAAGCTTCTGGAATTCGTCAGCATCAATCCTATAAATGTCAAGGGTTTCATTTGTTTGAAGTTGAAAATAAAATGGTTTTTAAAAGTCATTTATTTTCAAATTTTTCAGAATATGATGATAAATTAATTTCAAAATATCGAGTTCGAAAAAATAAAATCTTTCAACTTAATAAAAATATTGAATTTTTTGAAATTGACGCTTTCAATTTTGAAATGTATCAAAATGAAATTCAAAATTTATTTAATAATGTCATCGAAAAAAGTAAGTTTAAGTTATTAGATTTAAATAAAGATTATTTTAAAGTATTCCTTGAAGAACAATCTCTAACTTTTAAGTTAATTGGTTTTAGAGAAAATGAGACTTTACTTGGTTTTGTTTCTTACTTTGAAATCAATCAAGAAATTGAAGTGCATTATATTGGATTAAATTATAACTATAATCAAACCAATAAGTTATATAATTTAATGTTGTATAAAATGATTGAACTCGGTATCCATGAAAATAAGATTGAGGTATGTATGAGCCGAACGGCTCAAGAAATTAAAAGTTCCGTTGGAGCGCAACCAATTAGAGTGTTTAGTTTTTTAAAAATCACTAATGTCTTTTTAAATTTTTTAACGCCGTTTTTCTTAGGTCGGTTAAAACCAAAAAAATGGAGTCCACGAAGTATTTTCAAGTGATTTCTAATTATATTTAAATATAAAACAAAATTTTTTAATAAAAAAACAACTTTGTTTCATTTATATCTATATAGCTTTGTCCATAATTTATTTGAAATCTATAAAAATAATGAACGACCAATATAAAAAAATTCATATAGTCTCTTTTGATATTCCATATCCTCCAAATTATGGTGGAATTATTGACGTGTTTTATAAAATTAAAACATTATTTGAACTCGGTTATGAAATTGATTTACATTGTTTTGATTATAAAGGTAAAGAACATAGTGATGCGCTCGAATCCATGTGTCGTAATGTATATTATTATCAAAGAAAAAAAATCTATCAAGTTTTTTTTAACTGGATGCCTTATATTGTCTCTTCGCGCAGTAATCTTGAGCTTTTAAATAACTTAAAAAAGGATAATGCTCCAATTCTTTTTGAGGGACTTCATACTTGTTTTTATCTGGATCATCCGGAATTGGCCTTAAGAAATAAATCCGTTTGGATGCACAATATTGAATCGGATTACTATCAAAATTTAAGTAAAGCCGATAAAAATTTTATTCATAAAATACACTTTAGTGTCGAAAGTAAAAAGCTAAAGAAATATGAAAATGTTTTATATGCGGCTCAAAATATTTTTTGTGTAAATCAAAAAGATGCGGAGTATATGACCAAATATTGCAAAAACACCATGTTTGTTCCTTTATTTCATCTTAATGAAACGGTCGATATTATAAATGAATCCGAAGATTATATTTTATATCATGGCAGTTTGGATGTGGTTGAAAATAATCAAGCTATAGTTTGGTTAATCTCTACCGTTTTTAGTAAGTTGCCCTATAAAGTTATCATTGCAGGTAAAAACCCAAAAGAAAGTTTAGTAAAATTAATTAAAAATTATCCACATATTTCTTTAAAATCAAATGTATCAAAAGAAGAAATGAAATCTTTAATTCAAAAAGCGCAAGCCAATGTTTTGATTTCTTTTCAATCAACGGGATTAAAACAAAAAGTTTTAAATGCTTTGTACAATTCAAAACATGTAATAGTCAATGATAAAATTGTTGCTAATTCAGGCTTGGAATCATTATGTCAAATAGCAAATACCCCTGAGGAGCTTATTCATCAGATTAAATTAAAATGGCATCAACCTATTGATATAAAGGAGATTGAAAGTAGAAAATTATATTTAGATGAAAATTATTCGAATTTAAGCAATGTTAAAAAAATAATTCCACATATCTTTGTATAAATAAAAAAATAAGTAAAGATTTAAGTATGTCAAAAAATTATTTTGAAGATAGCGTTAAATTGCATTTAGAAAAAAAGGGAAAGTTAGGCATAGTTTCAAAAGTAAAAGTAGAAGATAAGGATGATTTAGCAACGGTTTATTCGCCAGGGGTTGCTCAGCCTTGTATAGAGATTAGTAAAAATATAGAATTAGCTAAAACAATGACGATAAAATCCAATACTGTTGCGATTGTTTCAGACGGTAGTGCAGTTTTAGGTCTTGGAAATATTGGCGCCGAAGCTTCAATTCCAGTTATGGAAGGAAAGGCTATTCTATTTAAAGAATTTGCGGACATTGACGCATTTCCGATTTGTTTAAAAACACAAGATAAAGACGAGCTAATTTTTATAATTAAGAATATCGCTCCTGTTTTTGGCGGTATTAATCTTGAAGATATTGCGGCACCAAAATGTTTTGAAATTGAAGAAAAATTACAAGAAATAGGTATTCCTGTTTTTCATGATGATCAGCATGGAACTGCGATTGTTTTATTAGCTGCTATGATAAATGCTTGTAAAATTACAGGTAAAAATATGGCAGATTTAAAAGTGGTTATCAATGGATCGGGCGCCGCAGGAGTTGCCATTATGAAACTTTTAAAATGTATCGATTTTGATAAAAATTATTGTACTTCGGTTGCCGAAATATTAATGTGTGATACGCGTGGAATTATTTCAAAAACTCGAACAGATTTAAATGAAAGCAAACGAGAGTTATTAAAACACTCCAATTTTTCTAATTTACACGGTACTTTAAAAGACGCAATAAAAAACGCAGATGTTTTTATTGGTGTTAGTAGCGGAAATTTATTGACGGCTGAAGATATTAAGACAATGAACAAAGATGCATTTGTATTTGCTATGGCCAATCCAATACCTGAAATCATGCCCGAAGAGGCTTATAAAGGAGGTGCAGCTATTGTGGGGACTGGAAGAAGTGATTTTGCCAATCAAGTGAATAATGTTTTGGCATTTCCGGGTATTTTTAAAGGTGCCCTTGATGCAAAAGCCACACGAATTACACCGCGTATGAAATTAGCCGCAGCGCTTGCATTAGCGGATACCATCAAAAATCCTACAAAAGACAATATTTTACCAAATCCATTTGATAAAAACATTGTAAAGCTTGTATCTAAAGCCGTTTCTGATGCTTGGAAATTAGAAAATTTTTAGTAAAAAGTATTGTATTTAAACAATTTTTTCGACTTGAAATTTTGATTTATATCTATAAGTCTGTATTTTTTGCGTATATTTGCATCCCTCAAAAATAAAAGTTATGGAAAATAGCAACGAAAGTATGCCATTACAATTTTTAGAGTTTGAAGAGCCTATCAAAGCGCTTTATGAACAAATTGAACAGTTGAAATCCATGGAAGCTAAATCTAAGCTACCTATGGATGATAAGATAAAAGAAATTGAACAGAAAATTGAAGAAACTAAAGTTGAGATTACTCAAAACTTAACAACTTGGCAAAAAGTTCAACTTTCGAGACACCCAAATCGCCCGTATTCTATTTTTTATGTTAATCAAATTGCAGATGAGTTTATTGAACTTCATGGAGATCGTAATGTAAAAGATGATAAAGCAATTGTTTGCTATATGGCAAAAATTGAAGGTAAATCGGTTATGATTATTGGTCATCAAAAAGGAATTAATACCAAAATGCGTCAATATCGTAATTTCGGAATGCCAAATCCTGAAGGATATCGAAAAGCATTGCGAATGATGAAAATGGCTGAAAAATTCAATATTCCTGTTGTTACTTTAATCGATACTCCGGGTGCGTTTCCTGGAATCGAAGCTGAAGACCGTGGTCAAGCGGAAGCTATTGCTCGTAATTTATACGAGATGGCTCAACTTACCGTTCCAATTTTATGTTATGTGATTGGAGAAGGTGCTTCGGGAGGCGCTTTAGGAATAGGCGTAGGAGATAAAACCTTTATGCTTCAGAATACGTGGTTTACCGTAATTTCTCCGGAATCTTGTAGTAGTATTTTATGGAGAAGTTGGGAACATAAAGAAAAGGCTGCAGAAGCATTAAAGTTGACTCCTGATGATAATTTAAACAATAAAATTATAGATGGAATTGTTAAAGAACCATGCGGTGGTGCTCATTTTCAACCAAAAGAAATGGCTCAAACGCTTAAAAAACATATTTTAGATGAATTAAAGCCATTAGAAAAAATGACGGCTGAAGAACGTATTCAGGCTCGAATTGAAAAGTATAGTAAAATGACGACTTCTATTGAGTTGTAAAATGAAAGAATGATCGATCAAATTAAAACTTTTTTCTTTAACTATAGATTAAAACAAAATTCTTTGAATATAATTTCACCAAATTTTATTCAGAATTTTAATAATTTGCGTACTATTGGGATTTTATTTGACGCTACAAGTCAAAACATAACTCAAGATATTATAGAATTCAAAAAGAAGTTTAAAGATTTAGACAAACAAATAGATATTTATGGATATACTAAACAAGATCAAATAGTAGCAGAGTCTTATTTAATGTCAAAAAAAGACTTAAATTGGTATGGATATCCTATTAAGAATTCCGCTTTTGCATTTGCAGATAAATCTTTTGATGTTTTAATTGCGGTTTTTCCAGAATCTAACTCCCCTCTTTTATCGGTTTTATCATTAACTAAATCAAAGTTAAGAGTAGGAATTGATTCGATAAAAAACATTACATTATTAGATATTGTCGTTCAAGTAGATCATCCAAATAATCAGATGAAATCTTTAGAGATAATTTTCAATTTTTTAAAAACAATAAATTCTAAAAATTAAAACAAAATTAAACATGGTATCAGAGTTAAAAGGTTTAGGCGTTGCATTAATCACTCCTTTTGAAAAAGATGGATCGGTAGATTTTTCAAGTTTGCAAAAACTTGTGAAAAAATGTATAAAAGGTGGTGCAAATTATTTGGTTGTTTTAGGAACGACTGGAGAAACACCAACATTAACAAAAGAAGAAAAAAAAGAGATTTTAAAGGCTGTTGTAGAGTATAACGAGGGCGCTATTCCTTTAGTTGCAGGTTTTGGAGGCAATAATACACTTGAAATCATCGAAGATTTAAAATCATTTGATACGAATGGATACAGTTATATATTAAGTGCTAGTCCTTATTATAACAAACCTAATCAAGAAGGAATCTATCAACATTATAAAACAATTGCAAAAGAAGCGCCACTTCCAATTATTTTATATAACGTACCAGGAAGAACGGGGTCGAATATGTTGCCTGAAACAACACTTAAATTAGCGCGAGAAATAGAGAATATCGTAGCAATCAAAGAAGCCAGTGGCAATATTGACCAATGTATGAAGTTGGTAAAAAATAAACCAAAAGAATTTATTGTTTTAAGTGGAGATGACAATTTGGTGGTTTCTCAAATGGCAATTGGTGTAGAGGGATGTATTTCAGTTATTGGAAATTTATTGCCCGAAGAATTTTCAAAAATGATTCACCAATGTTTAAATAATGAATATGATGCCGCTAGATTAACTCAACTTAAATTATTGGAAATCATTGATTTAATTTTTGAAGAAGGCAATCCTGTTGGAATAAAAACGGCATTACATCTACAAAATATTTGCTTAGATTCGGTTCGATTACCTTTAGTAAAAGGATCGGCTACGCTAAGAGAGCGTATTAAAAAAGCAATGATTCAAATATAACATTTTCTTATGATATATTCATTTTTTGGACTAATTGATCGATATATCATAAGACAATTCCTTTTTGGGTTTTCGTTTACACTTATTTTAATTATTTCGATTGCAATAACAATTGATTTAGGAGAGCATATCGATAAATTTGTTATTCATAAATTATCTGCAAAGTATGTAATTTCAGAATTCTACATCAATTTTATCCCGTATATAATTGCTTTGTTAGGACCTTATTTTGTTTGTATTACCGTTATTTTTTTTACATCACAAATGGCAAGTCGTTCCGAAATTATTGCAATTTTTAATTCAGGAGTGAGTTTTAAAAGGTTTTTATTCCCATACATTTTTTCAAGTTTATTAATTGCTATTTTTTTATGGTTTTCAAATAATTATATCGTTCCAGAAACGAATAAAAAAAGGCTTCAATTTGAAAATAAGTATATCGCTTATCAGCCCACGCATTCGAGCGATCATATACATAGAAAAATTAATGATTCCACGTTTTTATATTTTCGAATTTACGACAATGTATCTAAAACTGCAATCAATGTTTCTTTAGAAAAAATTATTGATGGTAAATTAAAACACAAATATCTTGCTGAGCGCGCGCTCTGGGATACGGCAACCGGTACTTGGGAATTTCAAAATTATTATAAACGTGAAATTTTAAATGATTCATTGGATAAAATTGAAAAAGGGGAAAAACTAAAAATGGATTTTGAATTGGATCCAACGATTTTTGTAAAGCGATGGACCTATATTGAAGAGTTGACGCGACCTGAAATACTTGATAAAATTGCGGACTTAAAAAGTCAAGGTGTTGAAAATACCGCTGAATTTGAATGTGAACATCATCGAAGAACGGCCAATTGTTTCGGAATCATTATTTTAACAGTTCTAGGAGCAATAATTGCTTCAAAGAAAATTCGTGGTGGCATGGGATTGCATCTTATGGCAGGGATTGCGTTATGTTCTATTTTTGAAGTATTTCAAAAATTTGCAATATCTTTTGCTATCAAAGCGCATTTAAATCCATTTATTTCTGTTTGGATTCCCAATTTAATTTTTATACTAATTGGATTTCTGTTATGGAAGAAAATGCAGGAAAATTAGGTTGTTAAAAAACACAATTGGTTAATATTTTTACTTAAAATTAAAAATAATCTACTAATTTTACACATCATATTTAAATTTAATTTGTATTAATCTGTTTTATACAATGTCTGAAAAAAAAATATTATTAGAAGTTAAAAATCTTGTCGTTGGATTTCGTTCTGACGAAGGAATGGTTGAAGCTATTAAAAGTATTAGCTTTACGTTATATCGTGGTGAAACTATTGGTATTGTAGGAGAGTCGGGGAGTGGCAAGTCTGTTACTTCACTTGCAATAATGCGTTTAATTCCTTATCCTCCAGGCAAAATTATTAGTGGCGAAATATTATATCATACTGATGAAGGTAAAGTTATTGATATTACAAAACTTCAAGAAGAAGAAATGCGTATTATTAGAGGAAATGAAATTTCGATGATTTTCCAAGAGCCAATGACTTCTTTAAATCCAGTATATACGTGTGGAAGTCAGGTTGCTGAAGCTATTATTCTTCATCAAAAAAAGTCTAAAGCCGAAGCAGAAAAAATGACTTTAGAACTATTTGAAAAAGTAAAATTACCTAATCCGAGTCGTATCTTAAACGCTTATCCACACCAGCTTTCGGGTGGACAAAAGCAACGTGTAATGATTGCTATGGCATTAAGTTGTAAGCCTGGCATTTTAATTGCAGATGAACCTACTACCGCTTTAGATGTAACGGTTCAAAAAACAATTTTGCAGTTAATGTCGGATTTGAAGAAAGAGATTGAAACTTCAATCATCTTTATTACGCATGATTTGGGAGTTATTGCTGAAATTGCAGATCGAGTGATTGTAATGCATAAAGGTGTTATTGTAGAAGAAGGATCGGTTGTAGATATTTTTGAAAATCCAAAACATCCTTATACAAAAGGATTATTGGCTTGTCGTCCTCCTTTGGATAAAAGATTAAAAATTCTTCCGACGGTTTTAGATTTTATGAAAATTGACGAAAATGGTCAAATGATTGAATTAGAAGGCGGCGCATCCATTAAAGAAAAAATTGAACAAGTTATTGTAACCGAACAGGAAACGATTGAACGAAGAGCGCAGCTTGAAAAAGCCCCAAATTTGCTTGAAATTAAAAATTTAAAAGTTTGGTTCCCAAGTAAATTAAACTTTTTTGGAAATCCAATTGAATATGTTAAAGCTGTGGATGACGTTTCCATCACGATGAAAGAAGGCGAAACGCTTGGTTTAGTAGGGGAGAGTGGATGTGGAAAAACAACCATGGGTAAAACGATTTTGAGATTAAATCCTGCTACCGACGGTGAAATTATTTACAAAGGAAAAGATATTTTATCGCTTTCTAAATCGGATATGAAAGATATGCGAAGAGAAATGCAAATTATTTTTCAAGATCCATATTCTTCATTAAACCCAAGAATGACGGTTGGGGACGCTATTATGGAGCCGATGATGGTTCACGGAATTTTAGCTAATGACAAAGAAAGAAAAGATAAAGCATTAGAATTATTGTCGAAAGTAAATTTATTGCCGGAGCAGTTTTTTAGATATCCACATGAATTTTCAGGTGGTCAAAGACAGCGTATTTGTATTGCGCGTGCTTTAGCTTTAAATCCTAAGTTTATAATATGCGATGAATCGGTTTCGGCATTAGATGTTTCAGTTCAGGCTCAAGTACTTAATTTATTAATCAGTCTTCGTGAGGAGTTTAAATTTAGTTATATCTTTATTTCCCACGATTTATCGGTAGTTAAATTCATAAGCGATCGTATAGCTGTAATGAATAAAGGTAAATTAGAAGAATTAGGCTACGCTGATGATATTTATAATAATCCTCAAACTGAATATACTCAAAGACTTATAGCGGCAATTCCGAAGGGTGATATCCAAGAAATTAAACAAAAAGGTGGCTTTTTGAATAGTTAAAAATGTCTTTATCAAAAAAAGTAATTGCAATAGCAGGTCCAACAGGCGTTGGGAAAACTGCATTTGCTATTGATTTGGCATTACAATATAATACGGAAATTATATCATTTGATTCACGTCAAATTTATAAAGAATTAAAAATTGGTGTGGCTCGTCCTTCTGAAATGGAGTTAAGTTCCGTCAAGCATCATATGATTGCATCGCATTCAATACTAGATCCAATAAATGTAGCTCGTTTTGAACAAGAATGTATCGATAGTCTTAATCATATTTTTCAAACAAAAGATGTCGTTATTTTATGTGGTGGAACAGGACTTTTTTTGAATGCGATTCGATTTGGTTTAGATGAAATCCCGCAAATTTCCCAAGAAAATAGAGAAAGTGCCATTGATTTTATTAAGAAAAATTCTCATGAATGCATTTTAGAGTTTTTGAATAAAATTGATATCAATTTAAAGCATCAGGTAGATATTAATAATCTTCATCGAGTACAAAGAATTATTGAGGTTTTCTTTGAAACAGGGCAATCCATTCTAACGTATAGAAGTGGCAACCATAAAAAACGCCCTTTTGATTTTGAAGTTATCATTTTGAATCGTTCGCGTGAAGATTTATATCAACGAATTAATCAAAGAGTTGATTTAATGCTCGGAGAAGGTTTGGAAAATGAAGTAGCTTCTTTAAAATCATATTTTCATTTGCAAAGTTTAAATACGGTTGGTTATAAAGAGTGGCAACCCTACTTTGAAGGAGTGGCTTCAAAAAAAGAAGTTGTTGAAAAAATAAAGCAACATTCTCGTAACTATGCCAAACGACAAATTACATGGTTTAAAAAATTTAATAAAGCGGATCGTTGGGTTGAGTTATAGTTTTTTCCTGATATTTTTTGAAAAAAGTACAATTAATGATACCAAGGAACCAACAATTAGACCTGTAAATAACTCTTTTAAAATACTCGGTAAAAAAGGCAAGACTTCTTGAAGCCACAAGCTTTTATGAACAAAAATTCCTCCGGAAACCAAAAGTAATGCAATAGTTCCTAAGATACTTAGAGTTTTAATTATCCATGGTAAAGCTTTTGTGAGTATAACACCTATTTTGTTAATAAAAGAATTTTCAGTAGATTTTTGAATTAAATATAATCCAAAATCGTCCATACGAACTAAGATCGCAACTAAGCCATAAACGCCAACTGTAGCAATAAGAGCAACAACACTGACACTTAATATTTGAATTAATAACGATTTTTCAAGTACGGTAGATAAAGCAATAATTATTATTTCAACAGAAAGAATAAAATCAATAGTGATAGCGGATTTAATTTTAGTTGCCTCGTCTTGAGAATTTTTATTTTCATTAATCGCATTACTTTTCAAGAATAGTGTTTCAATAATTTTTATGGCGCCTTCATATGCTAGAAAGATACCTCCTAATACTAAAATAATAGTAATTGCTTGCGGTAAAAAGTAATTTAATAAAAAAACGGCAGGTAAAATAATGAGCTTATTTAAAAATGACCCTTTTGTAATTTTCCATAAAACTGGTAATTCTCTTGATGAAACAAAACCTGTTGCTTTTTCTGCATTTACGGCAAGATCATCGCCAAGGATTCCAGCTGTTTTTTTTGTAGCCAATTTACTCATACTCACTACATCATCCATTAATAATGCAATATCATCTAAAATAAGAAATATACCTGAAGCCATTTTTTTTAGCGCAAATATAACACGTTTTCAGAGAATACATTATTTACTCACCTCTAATAATGTTAAAGATTGTTAATGTTTGGTACTTTGTATTACATAGTACTATCAAATGTATATATCTTTGCATTGTAAATTTAAACATTATGAATATTGAAAATACTAAAACACAAATGTCTAAAGGGATTTTTGAATATTGTATTTTGTCATTAATTAGAAATGAAGATAAGTATGCTTCGGAAATTATCGAAATATTTTCTAAAATGAAGTTTGATATTGTTGAAGGGACAATATATCCTATTTTGACAAGACTTAAAAATGCATCTTATTTAAGTTATTATTGGCAAGAGTCGAATCAAGGACCACCAAGGAAATACTATAAAATAACTCCAGAAGGACTATTATTCTTAAATCAATTGGATGAAATTTGGAGCGACATAGAAAAATCAGTAAAACAAATTATAAATTATTAAATCTTTAATTATGGAAAAAAATATCTTAATTCAAATTGGCGGAAATTCCTTTCAAATAAGTGAAAATGCCTACAAATTATTAGAAAAATATTTGAATGATATCAAATATCAGTTTAAAAACCTCGATGAGCAAAATGAAATTATTTCGGATATTGAGTATCGGATAGCAGAAATTTTTAGTTTGGAATTAAAAAATCATTCAAAAATTGCTATAACAGAACATGAAGTTGAAAAGGTTGTCAAATTATTAGGAGACCCAAATGTCATTTCTGGTTCCGATGAAATGCCTGAAAAAAACCAAAGTAATCGTGATAGGGAAAACGATTTTGAAAATAATGAAAATGAAAAACACTATAAAAAATTATATAGATATCCCAACGATAAAATTATAGGTGGGATATGTTCGGGTTTAAGTATGTATTTGGGCATTTATGATCCAATTTGGATGCGTCTTTTATTTATTTTATTATTCTTTCTATCAGGAGGAATGACTCTTATTGCATATCTTATTGGATTAATCTTAATTCCAGAAGCTAAAAATTCAAATGATTTTAGAAAGTTGAAAGGGGAGTCTCTTGATTTAAAATCCATTCAAAATAGTTTTGAAAGTGTAAGAAATGAGTTAAATAGTGAAAATACACATCAAAAATTACATTCCATTTTAAGGTTTATAGCTAAGTCAATTCAGGTATTTATTGGAATTATAATGATATTTATTTTAATACTAATGATTTTTATGTTTCTTGGTTTTGTATTTGATGATTTAACTATTAATTCGATTCAAATTAATCAAATTGCTTTATTAAATTATTTTTTTGAAAATGATTTGAAGTCTTTAATGTTTTTAATTTGCTTATTTCTAGTTTGCTTTCTCCCATTGGTATTCATGACAAATTTCATTTTTAAAATGTTATTTAAAACGAATCTTCTTCAAAATAAACTTAAATTTATTTTAAATGGAGTTTGGCTTTTTTTGTTTTTTATATTAATCTTTTTAGTATACGATTTATTTAAAGAATTTAGATATATAGGTCAAAAAGAAGAAATAATTTATACGACGAATTCTAAAGATAAAATATTTTATATTAAAACCAATGACTCACTCACATTTGAATTGATTGACAATCATATTATTTTAAATAATAAAATTTTAGAAAAAGGTCAATTAGCACTACCTTTTGTAGAATTTAATGTAAACCCAACAAATGATTCCATTATGAGTATTGTTCAAATAAAAATGTCGAAAGGAAAAAAGGAAATATTAGCTCAAAAAAATGTAGAATTCATTGATGCAAAATATGAAGTTAAAAAAGATACCATATTTTTTGAAAACTTCTTTCAAATTTCCAAACCATTTGCCAAATTTAGAAATCAAAAAGTAATATATAATTTAAATATACCAATTGGCTATAAAGTACATTTAAATAGTTCACTTTTAGATTTAAACCATTTTATAGATATTGAAGATGGTGAAATTGAAGTAAAAGATAAAAAAAATAATTTTGCTACAGATCAAGACTTAATAATGACCAAAGAGGGTTTAAAGCCTCTTTAAATAAAAAAAAAAGCATCGAGTGAATCGATGCTTTTTTTTTTTATATTTAACTTTCTAAAAAAGGATATTTGTAATCTACCGGTGGATTAAAGGTTTCTTTAATCGTTCGCATACTCACCCAACGCAATAAATTCAGTTTTGAACCTGCCTTGTCATTGGTTCCGCTTGCTCTTGCACCTCCAAATGGTTGCTGACCAACAACGGCACCTGTTGGTTTGTCGTTGATATAAAAGTTACCCGCCGCATTTCTTAAAATTTTAGTCAATTTTTCAATCACATAACGGTCTTGACTAAAAATAGCACCTGTTAATGCATAATCTGATGTTTCGTCTAATATCTTAGCTGTTTCTTCCCATTTTGCATCATCATAAACATAAATGGTCAGTACTGGACCAAAAATCTCTTCACACATGGTTTTGAATTTTGGCGTTTTGGCTAAAATAACCGTCGGTTCTACAAAATAGCCATTGGTATCGTCACAATTTCCACCAATTAAAATTTCAGCATCCGAAGTATTTTTAGCAAAATCGATATAATTCTTAATGCTATCAAAAGCACCTTTATCAATTACAGCATTAATAAAATTGCCAAAATCGTCAACAATACCCATTTTAAAGCTTTTTATATCTTCCAATAAAAACTGCTTAACATCGCTCCAAATAGAAGATGGGATGTATGCTCTTGAAGCTGCACTACATTTTTGACCTTGATATTCAAAAGCGCCTCTTGATAACGCTGTAGCAAGGGCTTTTACATCACAATTTGGATGAGCAAAGACAAAGTCTTTTCCTCCTGTTTCTCCAACAATTCGAGGATATGAACGGTATTTATTCATGTTTTCTCCAATAGATTTCCACATCGAATTAAATACGCCTGTAGATCCTGTAAAATGAACACCAGCAAAGTCTCTATGGCTAAAGCAAACTTCTCCTACATCTTTTCCGCTAGAATAAATTAAGTTGATTACGCCCGCAGGAACGCCCGCTTCTTCAAATAATTTCATTAAAAAATAGGCAGAGTAAATTTGTGAATTAGCACATTTCCAAACGACAGTATTTCCCATCATTGCGGCACTTGTTGGTAAATTACCGGCAATTGCTGTAAAATTAAATGGTGTTACGGCCAATACAAATCCTTCTAATGGTCTATATTCCATTCGATTCCACATACCTTCGGGACTAATTGGTTGCTCCGAATAAATTTCGGTAGCAAATTGGATATTAAAATTTAAAAAATCAATAAATTCACATGCGGCATCAATTTCAGCTTGATACGCATTTTTACTTTGAGCCAACATCGTTGCCGCAAGAATTTGATAACGGTATTTGTCTCTTAATAAATCAGCTGCTTTCAAAAAAATAGAAGCTCGATGTTCCCAAGATAAATTTGACCAAGCTTCTTTAGCATTTAAAGCCGCATCAATGGCCATTTCTACATGTTCTTTGGTTCCTTTGTGCGCATGGCCTAAAATTGTTTTTAATTCGTGAGGTGATTTAAGCGTAATAGAAGCTTCAGATCGAACTTCTTTCCCGTTAATTATCATCGGAATATCAAGCGTTTGACTTTTTAATTCTTTAAGCGCTTGCTCTAATTTTTGTCTTTCGATACTTCCTTTAGCAAATTGTTTAACGGGCTCATTTTTAGCTCTCGGCACGTTGTAAAATCCTATTGACATATTGTTTTAATTATTTAAGTTACAAATTTATGAAAAAAAAGTTTAGTGTTTGTTTGTGATTTCAAATTTATTGTGGACTGAAAAAAAAGTTATAATCTTTTAATACCGGACCAAAATTGTAGAATTGAGCCGTTGCAAATACCTTTTTTAGTGGTAGATAGGCATAAAATTTATCAAGATTGTAAGGAATAGGTTGCCCTTTTACATCAAGATATGGATTTAGCGGGTCACTTGGAATTCGATACAACCAAACTTGTTGTTTTTTACCATCAATTTCTACTAATTCAATGGTAGCATATTTCGGCGCCGTTTTAATAAAATCTTGAATGCTCGAATCATAAATAAATCGCTCAAAATGAAGATTTTCTAATGCAAGTAGAAAAGCAACAACATTACTTTTATTTAAGTTTGATTTTGGTTTATTAGGTTCTAATACAGAAACTACTTTGATTAACTCTTCATCTTTAAATAAATCAAAAGATTGCGCTATGTTTTGGGGATATTTTACTGAAATTTTTTGAATATATTCAATACTAGTTTCAATAGCTACGGTTGATTTCCATAAGTTAGAGTCAATTTTAAAACGATATTGAAGATCGCCTTTAAACGTTGGATATTTTATTAAAAGTGGTTGATCCAAAACAATACCATCTTGTTCAATAAGCATGAAATTTCCTAAACCTTTAAACCCTGATCCTAAATGATATGCTTTGATAATGTCTCCATCTTCATTTTTTAAAGTAATCTTAATTCCAGATTTTCGGATATCATCAATTGCTTGACCTTTTCTTTCATTGCTCAAGATACTTTCCACGCTCCATTTATTAACGGTTTCTAAAACCGTTTGAACTAAATAAGTTTGGGCTTCAAAATTACCTGAATACCAAACATTTTTTTTCTTGGTAAGATGGATTTTTTCACCATATCGGTCTTCCATGATAACTTCATGAATTTCTTTAACCTCTTCAATTTTAATGTCTTTAGTAGAAGTATTGCTTTTTTTATTTTGAAAAAATAAAAAAGCCACAGCCATTAATAAAAATGAGAAAAGTATTAAATAAGGTGCATTTTTTTTCATTGTTTAGTTATTTTCTTGATTAATATTTAATAAGTCGTCCATCGAATAAAATCCTTTTTTGCCAACTAAAAATTCTGCTGCTTTAATGGCTCCATATGCAAAACCTTTTCGATTAAACGCTTGATGTGTAATTTGAATTTCATCAATCATTGATTTGTAAATTATCGAATGGGTTCCAGGTACTTCAGGTTCTCTAATCGCAAAAATAGGAATTGTTTCTGAGTTCGTTTTTTTATCTAAATCCCATTTTTTTAATGAATTAGAATCCATTTCAATCAAATCTTTGGCTAATTGAATTGCCGTTCCACTTGGCGCATCTTTTTTTTCGGTATGATGAATTTCGGTCATTTCAATTTCATAATCTGAAAATGGCGTCATTAATTGATTTAATCTTTTATTTAAAATTCTAAATAAATTTACTCCAATACTAAAGTTTGGCGAAATAAATAAACTGTGACCATCATCTTTAGCCATTTTAATAACCGTTTCCGAATTCCAAGATGTCGTACCAACAACAACA
>Ga0208595_1000244_pt1 | contig 21264 bp, 19 predicted proteins | sample LakMenEpi28Jun11_FD_150742 | JGI IMG/M metagenome (GOLD analysis project Ga0208595, IMG submission 150742) | Freshwater microbial communities from Lake Mendota, WI - 28JUN2011 deep hole epilimnion (SPAdes) | ecosystem: Environmental > Aquatic > Freshwater > Lake > Epilimnion/Euphotic zone ...
CAGAAAGCATCGCACTTGCTGGAGCAATTGAACTTGAGTTCAATCAAGCTCACGCTTGCGCCGCTGCACAAGAGTTCAGCACCTTGAATTTCAGGCTGAAAGTAGAATGCGTATCCGACTCAGCGAGTATTGAAATCCTGCTCTCAGAAACAAATCCAAATCAATTTTTGCGTATATATATGGCAAATATTCAGGCAAGTTCCAGGGCAGGGATAGCAAGTGGAGAATAACTACATAGCGTAGATTAGGACTACAACTTGAAAAGGATGACCATGCAAATCGCAACGACCCCAGGCTCAGACCGTTACGTAATCACGGTTTCTGGCGAAGTAGATCTTGCATCCTCACCTGAATTGGACATCGCGATCATTGCTGCTATCGAGTCCGGAACATCTTCAGTTGCAATCGATTTAACTGATGTTTCATTTATGGATTCATCTGGTTTGGGCGTAATTGTTCGAGGCCTAAAGCGTTGCCGCGAAGCGGATAAAGATCTTGACCTAGTAATCACAAATGAGCGCGTACTAAAGGTGTTTGGCATTACCGGACTTGATCAGGTAATCCCGATTCACGACTCAATCGAAGACATCTAATCTCCCTGTAATCTGCGATTTTTGGCAGACCCTCTAATTGGGCTAGACTGGCGGAGCGCATTTAGGTGCGCACGCGCTCGTAGCTCAACGGATAGAGCATTTGACTACGGATCAAAAGGTTAGGGGTTCGAATCCCTTCGAGCGCGCTGAGGTCTTAAATTTCATAATCAATTCACAGAAATTGATTTTCATAAATCTCATGCCAACCTAAATTCGTATACCCATAAGTAATTAGTACCTATCTAGCGTAAAGTTAAGATCAACACAGATTTTGAGGAGATCAATGGCTTTCAAGACTCGATTTACAGAGACCTTTGGCATTGAACACCCGATTGTTTGTGGTGGGATGAACGCGGTGGGCCGCGCAGAATTAATCGCAGCAGTCGCCAATGCAGGAGCACTGGGATTTCTCTCCGCTCTTACGCACCCACAGCCTGAATTGCTTGAGCGCGAGATCAAAAAAACTTTTGAACTTACCGACAAACCGTTTGGGGTAAACCTAACGATGTTGCCGACAATAAACCCAGTTCCTTACGAGGATTACATTGAGGTCATTGTTGGTTCGGGAGTAAAGATAGTTGAAACTGCTGGTAATAATCCAGCGCCATTTATGGAACTATTTCGTTCTAACGGAATCAAAGTAATTCATAAGGCAGTAACAGTCCGCCATGCTGTTAAGGCTGAATCCCTGGGAGTGGACGCAGTTTCAATTGATGGATTTGAATGCGCCGGACACCCGGGAGAAGATGACATTGGCGGCTTAGTTCTAATCCCAGCCGCTGCAGATCAACTGACTATTCCAGTCATTGCTTCAGGTGGAATTGCTGACGCTAGAGGGTTTATTGCTGCACTTGCTCTTGGAGCGGACGCCGTAAACATGGGTACCCGATTTGTCGCCACAGTGGAGTCACCAATTCACGAAAACATCAAAAAGCAAATTGTTTTGAATACTGAACGATCAACAAATATTGTTTTTAGAAAATTCAGAAACTCTGCTCGCGTTGCAAAGAATCAGATATCAGATGAAATTATAGAAATTGAAAATCAAGCTGAAACAACTTTCGACGATATAGCTCATCTAGCATCTGGCGCTCGTGGCCGTGAACAGGCATTTACTAATGGTGAAATTGACGGCGGCATTTGGTGGGCAGGTCAAGCGCAAGGATTAATTAGCGACATTCCTACGGCTGGCGACCTTATCAATCGGGTAATCACCGAAGGCGAAATGTTGATTAAGAATCGTCTTGAAAACTTTACTGTTTAGAAGAATTCTCAAGAATTAATATTTGTGGAGAGCTTTAGCCGCTTCGCTGCTCTCTAAAACATGGAGCAAAGTTGGCCTATCTGCTTTAAGCGCTTCTGAAACTAAGGATCCCAAATCTTCATCTTTGGTGACACTAATTCCAATACACCCAAGTGATCTTGCAAGCGCCGGGAAGTCGGGACTTGCAAGCGCAACAGAGTGAATTGGATCGTCCCTGTCAGCCATCTCATTGTGAATCTCACCGTAACCACCATTGTCAAAGACGATGATTGGTAAAGCAAGTCCACATTCTGCTGCTGTACTCAATTCTTGAATACTAAACATGATTCCACCGTCACCTTGAATAACAACAACGGCTGCTTCCGGATTCGCAATTTTTGCACCGATTCCGGCTGGTAACCCAAAGCCAAGAGTTCCACCACCAGATGGAAATAGGTACGAGCGGGAATGCCTAAGTGTTAAAAGCCCTAGCGCGCCGTAATAGGCCGCCATTGCATTGTCAGCGGCAATTATGGTGTCATCCGGCAAAACTGCATTTAACGACTTAAGGGCTGAGAGCCAATTTTTGCCTGACTGAGCATGCTCAGCAACAACAGACTTCTGCAATTCTTCTAGTCTCGCTCTATCTGGAAGTTCTCGCTCAGACACAAGTCCGACAAGAAGCCCCAGTGTCTTCGAGGCATCACCAATCAGTGCATGATTCGGTATCACATTAGTTAGAACGGCTGATTCATCAATATCGATCCGGATTACAGCCCCGCTAAATTTTGGTACGCCCAACCACCAATCTGATGGAGCAAATTCAGTGCCAACAGCCAACACGGCATCAGCCTGTTCAAGAGCATCAAGGACAGTTTGGTGTTGCACTCCAGCACCCAACGACAGCCAGTGATCTTCGCTCAGCGTTCCTTTACCATTTGTAGTCGTGACGACAGGAGCATGAAGCTTTTCTGCGATTGCTGCTATCTCTGCATCTGCATCTGCCGCACCACCACCAGCGACTATGACAATATTTTTTGCAGAGTCTAGAGCAGCAACAACAGCAGCAAGATCACCATCTGGTGGCAAACTTTGTTGTGCAACCGGCAAAGGATTAAGAAGAGTAACGACTTCGGTTGCTTCTAGTAGATCTAGTGGGATTTCTAAATATTCGGATCTTGGACGTCCTGAGCGCATTCGCGCGAATGCCCGTGCAATTGCAACAGGGATCTCTGCAACTGATTCAACGCGATGACTTTCTGCAACCAAACTTGAAAAGACACCTTGCTGATCACGAAGTTCATGAAGCAAACCATTGCCCTGACTCGGGTGTCCCGTTGGCATTCCAGGAGCAATTAACAGCGTTGGAACTGAATCTGAATTTGCTTGCGCCAGCGCCGCCGCCGCATTAAGCGCCGCTGGCCCAGTAGTTGTGATGACAACCCCAATTTGCCCAGATGATCGAGCGTAGCCATCTGCGGCGTAACCTGCACCTTGCTCATGACGCGTAGTGATGTTTACGATGCCATGTTTTTGCATGACTGAAAACAATGCAAGATTATGTGTACCTGGAATTCCAAATACAGTGGTAACGCCATGCACTGCAAGTGAAGCAATAACGGCTTCACCGCCAGTCATCTCATGAATTTTAGTCACGCCATCTCTCAGTCATCTACTTGAATTACATTAATGATGTTTTCTAGTCTGCCAGTGTTACACCTAGCGATTTAGAGGTTTCGAGAGATAATCAGACGCATAATGTCTGAGGTGCCCTCTTCAATTTCTTCCAGCTTGGCATCGCGCATCCACTGTTCAACTGGGTACTCACGGGAGTAACCCCAGCCACCTAATGTTTGCACAGCAGCCCAGGTGCAGTAAGCGGCTGTTTCTGAAGCTTGCAATTTAGCCATCGCAGCATAGTCCGTTACTGGCTTACCTTGATCGAAGAGTGTTGCAGCTTGCAGAGTTTGCAACCAAGCAGCATTAATCCGTGTTGCCATATCTGCCAATCGGAATGACACGGCTTGGTATTCCATGATGGATTTTCCAAATTGCTTGCGCTCTTGTGCGTAGTTAAGTGCATATTCGTAGGATGCTCTCGCTACACCCACAGCAGCAGCAGCCAAAATGATGCGAGAAGCATCAAAGGTTTTCATTAATCCGATGAAGCCTTCGCCTTCAGCTCCGAGACGATTCTCTTCAGGAATAAATGCATTATCAAAAAACAATTCACGACATTGAATTGCACGCTGCCCCATTTTCTTCATTGGCTGACCAAGTGTTAAGCCTTGCTGGTCATCAGAAAAAAGAAACGCACTAACTCCCTTGGAGCGTTCATTTGGATCTGTTTTTGCGAACACAACATACTGTCGTGAATATCCCGCATTTGAAATCCAGGACTTTTGACCACTTAATAGGTAGCCACCCTCGGTTTTCACCGCTTTAGAGATCATAGATGCAGCATCAGACCCTGAGTTTGGCTCAGTTGTTGCAAGTGAGGTAAGCACAGGAGATTCACCTGTGAGCGGCCGTAGCCATCTTTCTTTTTGTTCCTGTGTTCCAAGAACTAATAAAGGATCTGCATAAAAACCATTTGAGCAAATGAAATTACCAATTCCTAAATCTCCCCAGCAGAGTCGTTCCTGCACGAGACACTGAGTGAATAGATCGGTAAATCCACCACCACCAAACTCTTCAGGGATCATAAAGTCAGTTAAGCCAACTTTTGCTGCCTTAGTAAACAGATCAAGCGGAGAACCAGAATCAGCTTCATCGACCTCACGCCCACGAGGACGAATTTCAGCCTGCGCAAATTTATCGGAAATCTCAATAAAGCCTTCCTGCTCATCAGTAAGACCCCAAATTGAACGAGTAACCTCTATTAGATCCATCTTTGCTTCCCTTCGATAGTTTTGTGCAACAACTTATTGCCTTACCCGATTGATATTTTTTCTTTTTGAAACTGGTTCATAGCAGGAATAACTAGACAATCCACAGCCAAAGCAAACTCTTGCCCCAGGCGAATTGGGTTTAGCTCTATTTCATGCAAATCGTTTGATGAACATAATGCATCCGATGTGGCGACAACAGCTTTTACAAGTGCATCCATATTGAGCGCCGGAGTACCGCGCCAACCAGCGATAAGTTTCGAGGATCGCAGATTCAATATCATCGACTTGGCTGTGTCGTAATCAACTGGCCCCAACTCGATAGAAAGATCATTCCAAACTTCAGTTTGAACTCCACCAAAGCCAACTGAAACAACAGGACCGAAGTTTGAGTCGCGTCGCGCATTAACTATAAACTCAGCGGTATGTTCCCTGAGGTCTTGGACTTCTAGGGTGTATTCACGTTCTCCAAGTCTGGCAAACATTTCCTCAAACGCACTGGCTACAGCCTCCTCGCTAGCCAAGCCAAGCTTGACGCCTTTCATTTCAGATTTATGCATTAAGCCACCAGCCTTTAGTACGACTGTTGTATTCATCTCTTTCGCAGCTTGCGTAGCTTCTTCAGCTGTCTTAACAACTCGACTTTCTGGGAACATGATCCCCAAGCGTGAAAGTATTTCCTTAGCATCATCAAAATTTGCCGCTAATTCAGTTTCACTTAGGTTTTCATGCCTGCCTAACAAGCGAGGTTGCTTGCTTGCTTGCTCAGCTCCACTGATTGCACCGAGGACATCTTCAACTCTTCCACTGACAGGTACACCCATGGACATGAGTTCGATGCAGGTACGTGAATCACTTTCCATAGTGTGAAGCGCAATAACTGCACCTTTAATGTTCGCAATTTCGTGTGCTATCTCAAGTTCAATATCTTGAACTTCTGGAACATCTTTTCCGTAGCAACCGAAATATCCGGATAAGACAACCGAATCTACTTCTCCACTTTCTGCCAAAATACGAGTTAGGTTGGCGTACGAGCGCATATCAGCCTCTCCTGCACCTGCCAAATCAATTGGATTTATAGAGGATGCAGAGGCTGGAAGTATCGCATCAAGTTTCGATCTCAAATTTTCGGAGAGTTCTGGTACTTCTAATCCAAGTCTGACTGCAGCATCAGCTGCAATGCCACCTTGACCCCCACTATCACTAACAATTGCAACGCGACGACCTTGGGGAAATCCAGCTCGTTCAATAAATGCTGCAATTTGTGTAACTTCAGATGGAGTATGCACTCTGACAGCGCCAGCTGCTCTGCAGGCCGCATCCACGATTTCAGAATCTGATGTCATTGCGCCAGTGTGAGTTTGAGCTAGGTTTTTGCTAGCGTCGCTCTCACCAGTAGTAAGAATCAGAACTGCCTTACCAGCGGACCTTAGTTCGCTGATTGCTTCGACAACTTCTATTCCTTGAGAAAAGTCTTCTAAATACAGGGCAACTGTTTTTGTTTGATCGTCAGAAGCTAACGATTTCAATATGTCTTTTGCGCTCAGATCAACTTGATTTCCCAATGAGACAAATGAAGATATTCCAATTCTTTCTCGGACTCCCAGTGCGGCAATTTCACTACCAATTTGTCCGCTCTGTGAAACTATGGCAAGTGTTCCGGGCGTCATCGCACCCCACATAAGTTGAAGCTCTCCTTCGGCGAAGTAAACTCCAAGACTGTTTGGGCCAACCATGTGCGCGTCATGTGCCTTAAGAAGTGCAGCAATCTCTAATTCGTTCTCAACTCGTGCTGAAACCACGACGAAAGCTTTTGTTCCCAAGGCCAAACCGACCTCGATGACACCCAAAACTGCAGATGCTGGCACGCTTATCGCAATTAATTCAGGAACTTCAGGTAATTCATTTAGAGTTGCATACGCAGTCTTGCCAAGGATTTCTCCACCGGATCGATTGACGAAATATACCTGGCGCCTAGATTCGCCTTTGAGTGCGCCAATGGCCAACCAATATCCCCACTTAGTTTTCTCAGCGGAAGCACCAACAACTGCAACTGATCTTGGGTTTTTGAAGGACAATAGATCACCCACACTCGTGGCTTCATTTTGAGGTAGTGGCATTTTTGTCCTAGGCACGGTTGCGAGGGAAAATAACTGACTGTTGAGTCAATTTAACAACAAAAGGTAGACGAGTCAAGCACTTTTATTGTTGGTATGAAAGGGTTTCTTTTAGAAATTGCCTGCAGATATCAGCCATTGCATCGGCATTGATTGTGGAGGAATCAAGTAAAACTTGAACAGCTAGACCGTCAATCAATGCAACTAGCTGATCCGCAGCACCCTCAGGGTCTTCAGAGTGCAACGCACCATCTTTGTGTGCTTCCAAAATGACGTTAGCAATTAGATTTCGCCACTTTGAGTAGGCCTTCTCATTGATAACCCTCAAACTCGGATCCTTAAGGGCCCCTGCCCAAAGTTGAAGCCACACATGCCATGCCTGAATAGTTTCAGGGTCTCTGGGTATGTAGGAATCGATAAGCGCAACTAAGCGTTCCGCTGGGGGCAGAGTGCTTTCAAATATTCTTTCGCGCCTTCGAAGTGATTCCTCAAAACTTTGTTCGAAGGTTCTATGGATTAAGTCATCCTTGCCTGAAAAATAATAGTGAACGATTCCGGAAGATAGGTTAGCTTCCGCGGCAACATCGGCAATACGTAGTTGGTTTAGCCCTCGACTCACTAAAACTTTGCATGTAGCGGTGAGTATTTGTTCTCTTCTTTCAAGTTCAACACTGGGCTTAGGCACTACTACACCCTTCCATTCTTCAAATCACTTTTGAGTCTTGCTAGGCATCAAATTTATGTGTGATGTTAGTTGATTCGAGTTTAGTGAGGTAGTAACTGTTCGAACTACAGTCGGCCGGATGCTAATACTCTTGACAAAAATTGACGGGTTCGATCTTCTTGTGGATTTTCGAATATTTCTTCAGGGGTACCTCGCTCAAGAATTTTCCCTTGATGTAAGAAGCAAACCTGGGAAGCTACTTCTCGAGCAAACCCCATTTCATGGGTTGCTAAAACCATGGTCATGCCGTCACTAGCTAATTCCCTGACAATTTGCAGAACATCTCCAACTAACTCAGGATCCAGTGCAGCCGTTATCTCATCCAGCAACAGCGCTTGGGGCTTCATAGTCATTGCGCGAGCAATTGCAACGCGCTGCTGCTGCCCACCAGAAAGTTGATCAGGAAATGCTTGCGCTTTTTCTGCCATACCCATTTTGCCAAGAAACTCCAGAGCAAGTGCTTCAGCAGCATCCCCTTTGAGACCCAAAACTTTTCTTGGTGCAAGAGTTAGATTGTCCAATACTGACATGTGGGGAAAAAGGTTATAAGACTGAAAAACCATTCCTACGCTTCGTCGCAATTTGTTTACGTCAACACCAAGTCCTGTCACACGGTCACCATCGACAAGAATTTCACCCGAATCGACGGGTTCAAGAGCATTTACACATTTCAGAAGTGTTGACTTGCCTGAACCAGACGCGCCAATCAAACAAACAACTTCATGTTTGTCAACAGTCACAGACACACCGTTTAAAACCTTTGCTTGTCCATAGGATTTGTGAACGTCATTTATATCCAAAAAAGCCATTAGTTATCCATTGCCTTCTGTCGACGCTGATCTTTTGAAATTAGCGAATCTACGAATCTTGCTTGCGGAATAGTTATAAGGACAAACAGGATTGCAACGACCATTACAGGAGAGAGATTGAAGTTTGATGAAGAATATATTCTTGCCTGCATAAATGCATCAATCACGCCCATGATGCCAATGAGCGCAGTATCTTTTTGCAAACCAATAAAGTCATTTAGAAGCGGTGGCACCATTCGCCTGAACGCTTGAGGAATGATGATAGATCTAAGCGTTGAGCTGTAACTTAAACCAAGTGAACGAGCAGCAGCCCATTGGCTGGGATGAATAGATTCAAGTCCCGCTCTATAAACCTCAGCTACGTAACCTGTGTAGGTAAGAGAAAGAGCCAGAATTGCAAGAACTACCGGTGATAGATCTTTGAAGAATGGGACTTGTGCAAGCGCTAGGCCAAAGCCCACCAAGTAAATGACAATGATGGATGGAATTGCTCGGAAGACATCGACATAAATTGTTGCCATCCACCTGAGAGGGCGTCCAGGGCGGCCTGGCAACATGCGCATTATTGCAATGACGAGGCCAAACACAAGAACGATAATTTCAGCCCCAAGTGCGACCTGAACATTGATCACAAACGCTGAAAGAATTCCGCTCCATGAATCCTTAATAAATTCAGGATTTAAAAATGTTGTAGCGATTGTTGCTTCATTTGTTGTTACAAACCAGAGCAATCCGCCAGTAATAAGAATTCCAGCTGAGAAACCCAATGTGACTAGTGCGTGCTCTCTGGAGACGGACGCTACGTGTCGAGCTTCAGATGAGTCACCTTGAGCAACTGCTTTAGCCCGCTTACGGATTCCATTGGACGCTTTATATAAAGGAATTCCCGGAAGCAAAGCTAGGGCGGCAAGAGAGACAAATAAGAAGTTGCCTAGGGCACTAGCTTGCGGGTTAACAAGAGCGGCAACATCAACTAGGCCATTCCAAAATAAGGAGGCGGAGGCCAGCCAGCCCAAAAGAGCAATAAGTACCAGGCCGGAAATTTTTGCCGGAGGTGTAGGTGCCACTCCCGCCGCGGCCGAAGTGGCCGCGGCGGGAGTGGTCAGATTACTATCTGTCATTTCTACTTGAATACAGGAACGTCGTCAGGATTTCCACCCAGAGCAGGTGTTAGCCAATCTTTTGTAAGAGCGGCGAAAGTACCATCAGACTGCATTTCTAGGATTGCCTTGTTCATAAGGGAGGCATTTGCTGAACCCTTTGGATAGATCGCACCGTAGCTCTCGCCAGTGTCGTATTGACCAATTACGATTAACTTTCCGCCGGATTGTTGTGCAAAGCCCAGCAAGATAGCCGTATCTTGAAGTGCGGCATCAATCTGTCCAGCCTGTACGGAAGGAATCAAAACTTCTGTGGAGTCAAAAACTCGAACTGGAGTTGTTGGCATCAAAGTGCTCTCAACAAAGCTGTTAGCTGTAGTTGCTACAGCAACACCAAGCTGCTTACTTTTGATGTTTTCAGCGGTGATGTCGGAATCTGAAAGAGCGAGCACACCCATCATTGATCGGTAGTAAGGCTCTGAGAAATCAACAACTGCTTTGCGTTCTTCAGTAATTGACACCTGAGCAAGTGCTAAATCGTAGTCAGTAGTTGCACCAGCAACTAAACCATCAAATGAAACATTCTGAACTACAACTTTGGCAAGGCCAGCGCGGTGAGCGATGTTGGCTGCCATGCAGTATTCATAACCACCATCGATTGCTTCAGGTGATTCTCCCTGCCACCATCCTGGCGAAGGCAGGCTTGTCGCAACGGTAAGAACACCAGGTGTTACTGGGGTTAGTGTGATTGATCCAGCTTCGCCAGTGACAACACAGTCACCGTAAGTGGCGACAGCCGGAGAAGTTGGTTCTTGGCTATCAGTAGATGTGGCTTCATTAGATCCACAAGCAGACAGAGTGAGCATTGCGGCTGTTACTGCAGCGAAAACAAAAGTTGCTGAGCGTCTTTGCATGGTTCCTCGTTCCCTTCAAGTTTGGTAACTGACCGGTCAGTCAGTCACAATAAAGTCAAGTGTTACAGCCTTACCCCCCTATGTCAACGAAAAATTGATAATTTAGTTGTTTATTGTCAACAAAAGGTAGTCACCTATGCAGAATAAAAGAAGTAGAGTGTCGGCCTCGATAAGGCAAGACGAAATTTTGCGCGCAACAATGGAATTGGTCTATGAAAAGGGCCTACGAACTATTCGAATTTCGGATGTCGCGGAGACCTTGGGTGTGAGTTCTGGGTTGGTAATTTACCATTTCAGAACCAAGGACGAGTTGCTCGCAACCGCATTTAGGTTTGCTGCAGCGAATGACTTAGAGAAAGCAGCAATAATTTCTGCAGAGGAAATAGATCCGATTAAGCGGATAATTTCGATATTGAATTGGTATGCACCAAGCGAGCAATCACGTAGCTGGCTACTTTGGATTGATGGCTGGTCGGCGGGACGTTGGAATCCTAAAATCACGGAAGCGCTCGCCGAAATCAATGAAAGCTGGAAGCAATTGCTCCGGCTTGCGATTAAAGAAGCCGTTGACAATGGCTGGTCACCGAAATATAGCATCGACCAAACCGCAACACGATTTACAATTTTTACCGATGGCCTATCCGTGGCGGAATTGACCGGGCCGCAGGAATTCACTAAATCCGAAGCAAACACATGGATTGAAGAATTTGTTTCAAATGAATTTACGCAAAAAAAGCTCTAGCTTGTATGAGATTTTCAGATTGATGCTTGACACCTAGAAGCGTTTCCTAGAAAATCTTACTGAACTGTCATTCAATAAAACAAGGAGCTGTCTTGTCTTCTGTAGATATTCTCGATCGTCCATCATTTCTTGAAATCACATGGCATGACTCCGAGTCAGATGCCCGCGGCTTCGTAGTCATTGATCGCTTAGTACAAGGCGTCTCCAGTGGTGGCTTAAGAATGCGCGCTGGCTGCACACTCGACGAGGTTCGTGGACTTGCAAAAGCAATGACAAAAAAAGAGGCCTTGCACTTAAAGGAAGGCCAGAACTACATATCGGTAGGCGGCGGAAAAGGTGGTATTGACTTTGATCCCCATCACCCGGATGCCCTTAAAGTGCTTGAAAGATTTTTAGTTGATCTAAACCCGATTATTTCAAAGCTTTGGGCAACCGGAGAAGATCTCGGTGTTCGCCAAACGGACATCGACGAAATATTCAAACGTCGAAATCTTGGTTCCTGCATCGATTCTGTAAAGCCCCTTGTTAAGGATTCAGTAGCGTCCGAAGCACGTCTTGAGCTCGGTTTTTCAACTTCAGCTTTTGGTATTTCACAAGACGAATTAGTCGGTGGATTAGGTGTTGCGCAAGCAGCACTGACGGCGATTAAATTTCGTGGCCAAACCCCATCCGACATAAGAGCTGTTGTTCAAGGTTTTGGATCAATGGGTGGAGCGAGCTGCCTGTTTCTTGCAATGGCTGGCGTCCGAATCGTTGGGATTGTCGATTCTGACGGCATAGTTACTGATGCGGAAGGACTCGACATTGAGCAATTACTCGCTCATCGAGATCATTTTGGTCGAATTGATCGCAACAATCTTCCCAACGGAGCACAAACTCAAGATGGATCGGGCTGGCTTTCAATTGATTGCGAACTTTTAATCCCGGCTGCTGTCTCCTCATGCATAACAGTAGAAAATCAAAAAGACGTAGTCGCCCAACTAATTGTTGAAGCTTCTAACTTGCCGATAACGCAAGAGGCAGAAGCATTGCTGGCAGCTCGAGGCATCACCGTCATTCCAGATTTCCTTGCTAACTCAGCAACCAATGCTTGGTGGTGGCTACTTTTGTTTGGGGATATTGATGGAACCTGGGAGCAATCAGAGCAAAAGATTCGTGCGCGGCTCGATGAACTTACGCTAGAAATCCTGAATTCTGCAAAAGCTCTTAAAGTTACTCCGCGTGAGGCTGCTATTGAAGTAAGCCGAAGTAATTTAGAAAAATTACTTAAGACAGAAGGCGCACGCTAGATCTTGACTTTGTCACGCCGTGTTCTTTAAGAAAAATTTTCGGGATCGAGTTTTTAACTCTGGACGTTCCTAATAATTTAGTGGGCTCTCCAATTTTGTTTGATGAACTCAAAGATGAATCCGAACATCTAAATAAATTGATTGAAACTTCCAGAGCAGCAGCAGGACATTAAGTTATCAAGCCCGCAGCGCTGGCGCGCCAGAGATTTACCTCTAGATTTGCATAAATCCAGTAAGTTCTAGACATGGAGCATGCAAAGCTTATTCAGCCTTTTGTTGACAGCCGATGAGAAAACTAGTTATTGCTTTACTCGTAGCAATCTCTATAGTCATACCTCAACTACCACCACCTGCATCTGCTCACACACCAGTGATTTTGCTTGAAAGTGATACGACTCCAGGTGCTGGACCCTTGCTGGTCGATGGCACAATCTCATTTGCTGTCCAAGCTTCCTTTATGGAGTCAGGTCAGAAAAAGGCATTTCGCACAGTTCTCAAAGAGGGACAAGAGTTAGTTGTTGAATATTTGATTGTTGATAAGAAACCAGAGAACACTTTTCCAAATACAAAATTACCACTGTTAGTGATCACATCACCCTCTGGTCAGGTGAAAACAGTTGAATTAAATGAACGCACAAATTTCTATTACCCAGGCCTTAAAACTAATTTCATCTATCTTGCCCGATACAAGACAACTTCAGAGGCGGGAACTTACCAATTTGTAGTGTCATCACGGGAACGATCTTCAATCGTGCTTGGGGTAGGAAAGAAAGAGATTCCAGGTGAAGTCCGGCGCGATCGAACGATACTGTGCTTTCGGATAAACCCAGTGAGTTGCTAACTGACATATTTAATCAAGAGAATGTTCGAAACAACATGGAAAAGGAAGCAGCTCTTGCCACGGAGTTCCGAGTGAGCATTTGATTTTTTCGATGTAGAAGGAGATGTGAAGTATGCGGGCAATTGTCCAAGATAGATATGGAACTAGTGAAACCCTTTACTTGGCTGACATTGCCCAACCAAGCTTTGGCGCAAGAGAAGTACTCGTACAAGTAGAGGCTGCCAGTGTGGACGCAGGAGTCCTACATCTTATGACCGCAGAGATACCAATGGTAAGACTGGCTTTTGGACTTAGAAAACCTCGCAAGCGACCTGGTATGACTTTTTCAGGAATAGTCAAAGAAGTCGGTGCAAATGTAGATCACGTAGTAGTGGGTGATCGAGTGCTAGGAACTGCAGCAGGAACATTTGCAGAAGTTGTGTCTGCAAAGTCAAACCGTGTATCACGCTTACCAAAAGAATTTGGATTCTTGGTTGGTGCTACGTTGCCAGTCTCAGCAAGTACCGCATTTCAAGCTGTTGTGGATCACGCGAAAGTAAAAGAAGGTCAAAAAGTCCTTGTCACCGGCGCCTCAGGAGGCGTTGGTAGTTTTGTTGTCAGGATCGCATCAAGTCTCGGCGCTGAAGTAACGGCAGTATCTCGGGGCGAAAAGTCAGAATATGTTAAGGGTCTTGGGGCAGTCAAAACCATTGATTATCAGGGTGAAGAAATTTATGGGTTATACGACTGCATTATTGACATTGCAAGCCCATTGCCACTTGATAGGACTGTACAGCTGATGCAACCGACTGGCACATTGGTAATTGTTGGAGTCGCATCTCAAAAAGGATCAAGTGGAATGGCACGCAACTTTGGCGCAAATTTCCGATCAAGGTTTAGCAAGCAAAATTTGCTGTGGTTTATTCAATCTGAGGATAGAAAAGATCTTGACACGTTAATTCAATTCTTATCAAAAGAAGAAATTGAACCCAAGATTGATAAATCTTTTCTATTGGAACAAACGGCTGAGGCAATCCAGCACTTTACATCAGGAGTTGCAAAAGGTATGACTGTGATTGCAATTGGTGAAGCAGCGATCGCAGAGCACAAATCAAATCAACTGTAATTTGACTGTGCAACTTATTAATCTAAGTCAGTACAACTTTTGGCTGACCAGCAATCGCGGGTCATTTATTTCTTAGATTTATCTGCGCATTCTGAACAAGTGCTTTAATCACAAAATCTAGTGAAGCCAAGTGCTCTTACGGTTTCATCCGTACGAGCCTTTGCTTTCTCTAGGCGGTTTTTAGTCTCACTAAGGTATTCACCTGTAGACAAGGCTTTGTTTACATCAATAACTCGAACTGGACGATCATCGCGAATAAGAGTCGGCACTTCCTTGACGCAGGAAAGTTTGAATCCTCCAGAAGTTGATTCAACGAACTCCCAACGTGTAACTAACCCTTCAGACTTGATAGTTTCTGGCTCACGTTGTGCAGCAACAAAGTTCCCGTGACTGTAGGCAATCCAGGTATTGCCAATTTGTGTTATCGGCTGCACCGAGTGACTGTGTGAGCCATCAATCAAATCTATTTGACCCGAATCCGCCAACTCCTGCGCTACTGAAGTTTGAAAGTCATTTGGCTTATCTGTGTATTCGTTGCCCCAATGCAATTTGGCAATAACAATCTCAGCGCCCTGCGAGCGTGCCAATTTGGCTTCAGCGATTATTGCCACAGGATCAATTAGGTTCGCACTCCACAATTTGTCAGCATCACGTTCAAATCCGTTGAAGCCATATGTATAGGACAAAATTGCAACTTTGACCACACCATTTGCAGTTTGCACATCCATCACTAGCGGTTTACTTGCATCTCCTGCAGAGTTAGCAGTTCCTGTATAGGGAATGCCAGCAGCCTCCAAAGTTTTTATGGTTCGAGTTAGCCCGGCAAATCCCTGATCCAAACTGTGATTGGAAGCCGTGCCACACATATCAAAACCAAGATTGGTTATGGCCTCTGTTATTTGTGGTGGGGAGTTAAAAGTTGGGTAGCCCTGGTAATCAACGCCAAGTTCTGCCAATGGAGTTTCCAAATGACAAAGTGCTAAGTCAGCTGAACTAATTACAGGCTCCAAATCTGCGAGCTGGGGGTAAAAATCCCAATTGCCATCGACACCATCGGCTTTTGCCTGAGCCCAGAGTCTTTCATGCAACAAAATGTCTCCACTAGAAACAATGGAAATGCTGCGAAGCTTCGGTTCGGGACCAGTAGTTGGCGAGCTAATAGGGGAGACAACAGCTTGGGGAGATTTGCTCTGACTCGGGTTAGCAATCAAATAGCCAACGACGATGATTAGAGCAACAGCTGTTGCTAAAAACCCAATTCGTTTTTTTGATGACATCGGATATCCAGACTTAACTAAATTCCAAAGTAAGAGTTAGTCCAGTAACTTTGTTGATCGCGGCGAGTAAAGATTTATGACTGTTTTCTGGAAGTGTTTTCTTTAGATCATGACCGTCTTGGAATTTAGTGGCATCTGAAAAATCCAGAGTTAGGACACCGTCAGTTAAGTCAGCAAGTCTGGCGTCAAAAAATGCTAGCCAAGCGATTCGATCGGTTGCTTCAAGTTCATCAAGAACTTCATTCCAGCGACTTTTAAGTTCAGTTAACTCCATTAACTATTGAACCCAATTACTCAACAGGTGCGTGCTCGCCGGAATCTTCAAAACCAGCTTCACGATGAGCGCCATCACAGAACGGCTTATCTTTTGAATGACCACAACGGCATAGTGAGAATGTTTCTTTATCGCTGATTACATTTCCATCAGCACCGATCAAAGTTGCACCCTTAACGCGCAAAGATCCGTTAGCACGAACGGTAATTGTTGGTTGTTCTTCAGACATGTTGTCTCACTTTCCTAGGTATTGTTTTGACTTTAAAGCCATAGTGGTGGTTTGCCAAGTGGTGAACCATCGGATGTTACAAGTTTGTCGTCTGGTTCCCGACCCATTAACCAAGCAGCCAGACTTTGCGGAGTTCCAAAAATATCTGTCATTCCGTTTTGATCCATAGTCCAAGTGTGATCACCAGCGATTAAGAGACGGAATTTAATCGGCTCTTTGCGTTTACCAGCACTTACACTCTTAAGGGTTTTGATTGACCAATCCAAAGTCCAGTCGTTTGCCTTAAAGCCAACGCCTAAGTCAACAAGATGAACTAGCAGCTCACGCTCGCGAAGCGTAATTATCTCGTGAGGATGCACATGTGATCCATTTCCCAAAACAACTTCTTCACTCAATACCGGTCCTGTCATAAGCCGATCAAGGTTGGCTGCAAAGATCTTGGACTGCTCAAGAAAATCGGCGACAATTTCTTTGCCTGGGCGTTTGGCATCATTTTCAATGTCGATTGCGCGCTGTTCCACAGAAACATACATATCTTTTTGCACACCAGTCAGCGCCCACTCAACCAAGTTTGAAAGTCCGCGCGCATTGTTTGCTAAATGTGAGATGACATGGCCACGAGACCAATCTGGCAGCAACGAATCCGCAGCAACATCCTCATCGCTCAGCGCACTTACGTACTTTGCAACTAAGACTTCGGCATTTGCTACTTCAACAACTGATGTAATCATGTTGTAACCGTACGGCAAAACTGCTCTAGTTATTGGATGCTGGCTCTTCTTCGTCCACTTCAGATTCCGCAGGAACTTCGTTAGCAAGCGGCACAACCTTCAACTTTCGGCTTCCGATGTACCAAAAACTAACCGCGATAAGAACTGCCACCAGAAGCACAGCTAACTCAGTTAGGTAATACGGGCGACCTTGATCTGCTACCCAGCCCGCTGGACGATAGGCATCACCAAACCATTTGTCTCCAAAACCTGGTGCCAAAAGTTGAGTGATTCCGAAAGCAACAACAAAAGTGAGCCAAATAGATACTGTGCGATGTGCTGGCACACGATATGTACGAGTTGCATCTGGGTACTTGTTCCGAAGCACCCAGAACGCAGGGAAAATCGCAAGGTAATTGACCAACGACATCGCAATTGCAAAACCAACTGCAACGCCAAAGTACTTTGCAACGTCACCATCGCTTAGGCGATAACCAAGAATCAAAATTGCGCTTGCAATAATTCCAGTTATGTTGTTTAAGCGAACCGAGGTGCCATAACGAGGATTAGTAAATGCGATCCAACGTGGGCCGGCACCATCCAAACAAGCCATAGCTAAATTGCGATTAGTCGACATCAACCAAGTTACGCCTGATGCGAAAACCGCAATGATGATTAGCACACCAGCAAAGGCTCCAAGGTAAATCCCAGCGCCAGTTAACGTAACAGTTCCATCTTCGGCGATACTGCCGCCATAAACCGTGAAAGCTGACTTCAAAGCATCAACGAATCCAGTAAGTCCATTAACTTGTCCGATTGGTAACACCAAAAGCACAGTCAGGATTGGAACACCGTAAAGCAACATCGCTAACGCAGATGTTCTAAACGCGGCGTAAGGCAAGTCGCGTTTAGCGTGAGTCATTTCATCACTAGCTGCACTGACATTCTCTAAACCTAGAAATGCGAACAGAATGATTCCGATAGTTGCAAGTAATCCATCAAAGCTCAATCCAAAATCAGAGAACACAACACCACGAAGACCATTTGCAATTCCAAAGACAATAACCGTGATTGTGAAAAACGGAATTAAAACTAACCGGGATAAGCCACCTAAAATTGGCACCCACTTACCAACTTTGAAAGAAAAGTTGGCTGCAATGATTCCGATCCAGATGAACGCAAGAGCGAATCGATAGAACGAGAATTGTGACATCTGGGTGCCGGACATGAAAAAGGTTTCAGCGGTTGCAACTGCCACAAAGGCCAAGATGCCTCCGAACCAAATCGGGCTCTTGAGCCAACTGATTACGGCAGCGATGGATCCAGTCAGGCGACCAAATGCCAAGCGAACCCATAGGTAAGGCCCGCCTTGAGCTGTGAAAGCTGCACTCAACTCAGCTATAACCATTGAGGCAGGAATTAGAAAAACGATAGCAAGAACGGCCATCCAGGAAATTGCCTCTGGACCGGCTGCGGCAACAACGCCGATGGTGTCCAATCCAATAACAGAACAGATCGAGAAGAAAAGAACTTCCTTGCGACCGAAGCTCTTGCGAAGTTTCGACTTCTCAGCCAAGTAATCGCCGGTCAAATCCAGTGAATTAGCTGACTGACTTTTTTGAGGTGCAGATTCGTTTTCCATAAGAAAAACCTAACGTGTGCAATATGTATGCAGGTCAGTAACCCAACGTTAATTTCTTGATCTATCGATAACCCCGTGTTTTGGGGAATTCAATCCCGAATTAAGCCGTTTCCTCGTCAGAGTCAGAAACAAGTCCCAATTGCGTCTCATGAGTTGCATACTTTGATTCCCGTAAATCAACTTCTACCTTTTCGGCGCTAGGTAGCTCGTCTGTAAACCGACCAAGTTCTTCCACGGCTTTAGCTTTTGGCATTACCGAACGATCAAATGAACCAACTGCGTTGTTGTAGGTGTCCATGGAACGTTTTAAGTTGTCGCCAACTTTGCTGAAGTGATTTATGAAAGTGATCAAGCGACCATAAAGATCGCCAGACTCTTTAATCATTTCTTGCGCATTGCGAACTTGAGTATCTTCTTGCCACAGCATTGCGATCGTGTTCAGGGCAATCACGAGTGATGTCGGTGATGTCAGCACGACTTTGGCCTGCGCTGCATCTTCGATCAAGTTTGGATAAACCTCAAACGCTGCAGCCAAGGATGATTCAGTTGGAATGAACATGATGACGTAGTTAAGTGATTCTTTATCGTCAACGTAGTTACGGCTAGCCAGAGCTTTGATATGTCCCTTAAGTGCGTTGGCGTGCGCATCAAATAAAGTTTTGCGTCGATCAACATCAACTTCATTAATCGCATCAAGATATGAATTCATCGGCGCTTTACTGTCAACGTAAAGCACGCGATTGTTTGGCAGATGAATTGTTACGTCAGGTCGTCCGGAACCATCGCCGACTTGTTGCTTTTGTTCGTCGAAAGAAACGTGTTCAGACATACCGATCATTTCGATGATTCGACGTAGTTGAAGTTCTCCCCAACGACCACGCGCATCATTGCGGCGAAGTGCACTGGAAAGATTTGTGGTTTCAGTGCGCAAAGTGTCAAGCAACCCAGTTGTGTTTGTAACCTGCTGATCTAACCTGGCGTATGCATCGGCGCGCTTAGTTTCTAAGTCACCAACTTTTGCATCTAGGGCTTTCAAACTCTCACCAAGTGGCTTGATGATTTCCTGGATCGATGCGGACGCAGCTCTTGATTGCTCGGCAACTGAAGCGGTAGTTGTTTGCAATCTTGCTTCAGTTGAGGTTTCTAACATCTGTGCAGTAGTTAAATACTGTTCGCGCGCAGCATCAGCGACCTGTTGGCGGATGTCTTGCGCGGATAAACCACCTTGATTCTTCATGGCCCGACTCACAACGAGTCCGACAATGGCAGCAGTAGTTAGAGCAGTGACTACAACAATGACAATTAAAGAGGTAACGTCCATGAGGTAAGTCTCCCATTGGGCAGTGACAAAACCCTGAAAACCGCATGACGATTAGGTTTTGCGCCCTTTCTCGCCTACCGTTAGTACATTCCCCAAAGAAGGTTTTAATGTCCACTCCCTCAAGTCCTAAGAAAAAGCCGCGCGCCCGAAAGCTAGAACGAGACCGCGCCCGCGATACCGAATCCAAGCCAAAAGCCGGATCGCCTCGCCATGCTGCCGCAAAAACAACTGCTGCCAAGAAGCGCGCCAAGCCAAAATCTAAGGTGGCAAAAGCCGAATCCCGAGCACCTCGCGAACCTCGTGACCCAGATGCTCGTAGTCGCGCCGAATCTCCACGCGCTGAAGTTCGTGGCGCCAAGCGCAGTAATGATGTTTGGAATCCTTCGGGCAAACCACAACGTAAGGGTGGCGAAAAGCCAGCCGGAACTCGCGCTGCTCGTGACCGTTATGAAGATGACCGTCCAGCTCGCGCACCTCGTAAGTACAACGACGACGCACCGACTCGCGCACCACGCGCCCGTCGTGACGACGCACCATCAAGTCGCCCACCACGTTCATATAAAGATGACGCACCTACCCGCGCACCACGCGCTCGCCGCGATGATGTAGCACCAAGTCGCTCGCGTCGTGATGAAGCCCCAGCTCGCGCACCACGTAAGTACAACGATGACGTACCTACACGTGCACCGCGTAAATACAACGACGAAGCACCAACTCGCGCACCACGCGCCCGTCGTGACGATGCGCCAACAAGTCGTGCCCCACGTACATATAGAGATGAAGCTCCAGCTCGCGCACCTCGCACCAAGAGTGACGAAGTATATGCACCAAAATCTCGTTTGCCACGCGAAAAAGTTTCAACTGAACGCGTAAGCAGCAAGAGCGCAATGTCAGAAGACTCTGCAGAAGTTGCATTAGATACTGCATCAAGCTCTTGGGCCGAACTAGGTGTGTCAACTGAATTGCTCAGCACACTAAAGCGTCAAGGAATTGATACACCATTCCCAATCCAAGCAAAGACTTTGCCAGATGCAATCAGCGGTCGCGATGTATTAGGCCGCGGTCAAACTGGTTCTGGTAAAACTTTGGCATTCGGCCTTGCAATGGTTACTCGTTTAGCGCATCGCAAAGCAACTGCAAAACATCCACTTGGAATTGTTTTGGTTCCAACACGCGAACTTGCTATGCAGGTAACTGACGCATTGATGCCTTACGCACAAGCTGTCGATCTTGATATTCGTTTAATTGCCGGTGGCATGCCATACGCAAAACAAATTGATGCCCTAAAGCGTGGTGTGCCAATTGTTGTTGCAACACCTGGTCGCCTAAATGACTTAGTCGAGCAGGGACATATCAACTTAAGCAAAATCGAAATCACGATTCTTGATGAAGCTGACCAGATGTGTGACATGGGATTCATGCCACAGATCGTTGAAGTTCTGGACA
>Ga0208595_1000246_pt1 | contig 21196 bp, 17 predicted proteins | sample LakMenEpi28Jun11_FD_150742 | JGI IMG/M metagenome (GOLD analysis project Ga0208595, IMG submission 150742) | Freshwater microbial communities from Lake Mendota, WI - 28JUN2011 deep hole epilimnion (SPAdes) | ecosystem: Environmental > Aquatic > Freshwater > Lake > Epilimnion/Euphotic zone ...
TGGCGAGGTACTGCAAAATCCGACGACGCTTACCGACCATCAATAACAAACCACGACGGTTGTGATGATCTTTTTTATTTGTCTGCAAATGTTCAGTTATCTCATCAATACGTTTTGATAAAAGTGCTACCTGTGCTTCTGGGCTTCCTGTGTCAGTGGCAGATGAGCCATACTTACTAATAATTTCCTTTTTAGCTTGTGGCGTTAATGCCATGTGTATTGCTCCTTCTGTCTGTCACGAGGGCCTCGGTGTTAATCACGAAGGCGCACTTTCTCGCTTTAGTAGTACAAGATTACCAGCGCAGTAGTTGATACTAAAAATCGGGCTAGATTTGAGCGTTATTTACTGGTTAATTCTCTGGCCTGATCACAATCTTTTTTCATCTGCTCTAGCAATGGTTCTAGGCCATCGAATTTCAAAGTATCACGTAGGCGATACCCAAATTCAATCATTGCTTCTAGGTCATATAACTCAAGATCTGTTTTATCTAATGCATATGCCTCAACTTGCCGACCTCTAACACCTGGAAAGGTTGGGTTTGTGCCAATTGAAATTGCAGCTGGCCATCGTTCATTTCCAACACTTAACCATCCAGCGTAAACGCCATCTGCTGGAATTGTTGCTGAATTTGTTAATCCAATATTTGCAGTTGGGTAACCAATCTGCCGACCTCTTTTTTCGCCATGTATAACTATTCCCTTTAGATAAAAATTTCGAGTTAGTAATTCATTAGCTCGCTCAATTTGTCCATCAATAATTAAACTCCTAATTCTTGATGAAGAAATCGTTGAGCCCCTATCCTCTTGTAATTTAACAATAGAAACTCCGAATCCATATTTTGGACCTACTTCAGATAAGTACTTTGGAGTTCCTTGTGCTTTGAAACCAAAATTAAAATTCTCACCTATTACTACATGTTCGGCAGCAAATCTGCCAACTAGTACATCTTCAATAAACTGATCTGGTGTTAGCGCAGAAAACTCTTTATTAAAATTAACTACCTCAACTGAAGTTGCACCAGCTTTTTTAAGCAAGGCAACTCGATCTTTTACTGTTACAAGCTGAGTAGGTGTTCGCTCAGGTGCAATTACTGAGGTCGGATGTGGATCAAAAGTAATTACTGTTACCTCACCAGAATGCTTAGCTGTAGCAATGATCTGTTGGTGACCGGCATGCACGCCATCAAATATTCCAATTGCTACGACTTTTTTCATACTCATATTATTTTACACCCGATTGTTGGCTAGAAGTATTAACAAGAATAGGTGCAGCAACCATAGCTGAGCCCTGTAATTTATTCTCTAATAACGCTACAAAGTTGTCATTCTCATCGAGGGCTGCAACTACGCCAGAAATAGAATTTTGATCTATGGTCCGACCAAATAAAATCTCTTGTTTCTCAGTTGCTTCAATTCTTCTAATTGTAAAGATTTTATCTATTACTTCAGATACAGGAATCAACTTTGCCTCATTAATTACTTGGCATTGATCTAATAAAAAAGGTGAGACTAGAGTTCTTCTAAGAAAGGTTAGGTGCCCGCCTGACTTAAGCGCACTTCCTAGATCTCGAGCAATTGCTCGAATATATGTTCCAGCCATGCAGATTACAGAAATATCCACCTCTATTGCATCGCTTAGGTGACGTATTTGTTTAATTTCAATTTGTTCGATCTCTACATCACGTTCTGGAATATCAATAGCCTCACCTGCTCTTACTCTGGCATGTGCTGATTTTCCATCAATTTTAATTGCAGATACTGAACTAGGTTTTTGTTTAATTATTCCTTTAAATCTTGAAATTTCTTCTGTTATCTTCTGATCAGTAATCGAACTAATTACTTCACTACTAGCTTTAAAGGTTATATCACCTTCTTTATCATCAGTATGAGTTGATGATCCTAATGAAATAGTTGCTTCATATGCTTTCTTACCATCAGTTATATATGGCAGCAATCTAGTTGCAATTCCGACTCCAAGAACTAAAACTCCAGTTGCCATTGGATCTAGAGTTCCAGCATGACCAACCTTTTTAGTATTTAAATTTTTTCTAGCGATTGCTACGACATCATGGCTAGTCATATCACCGGCTTTATCAACCAATAGAAAGCCATCCATTAAATCACCGTGGATCGTGTTTTTTATAAGGATCTTCAGCAACTGGTTTTGCACCAGCCCTCAACTTAGCAACTTCAGCATCTGCTTTATGCATTTGTTCAATCAAATCATTCATGGCAGAGGCTGATTCAGCCATACCATCTAAGAAAAATTCAAGAGATGGTGTAATCCTTAAACCTAAAGATCTTCCTACTTCAGATCTAAGCATTCCTTTTGCGCTATTTAATGCAGCAGCAGTTGATTCGCGCGCTGCAGTATCACCTAATACTGTGTAGAAAATTGATGCTTGCTGTAAATCTCCAGTTACACGGACATCAGTAATTGTGATAAATCCAAGTCTTGGATCTTTTACCCGTAATTCAAGAGTATTTGCAATCAACTCTTTTATACGATCTGCAACTTGAAGTGGTCTCTTACTTGGCATACTTAAGCTCGCTTTTTCTCACGAATTTCATATACCTGAATTACATCTCCAACCTGCAGATCTTTAAATGAGCCAAGTCCAATACCGCACTCAAATCCCTCTCGAACTTCAGTGGCATCATCTTTAAATCTGCGCAGAGATTCAATGCTTAGGTTCTCACCAATTACTACACCAGCTCGCATAGTTCTTACCTTTGCATTTCTTCTAATGTTTCCATCAGAGACCATGCATCCTGCAATATTTCCAAACTTACTGGATTTAAATATATCTCTGACTTCAGCATTTCCAAGGACTGCCTCTTCAAACTCTGGCTTAAGTAGACCCTTAAGTGATGCTTCAATTTCTTCAATTGCTTTATAGATAACGGTATAGAACTTAACTTCCACACCTTCATGCTCGGCAAATATTGCAGTTTGTGGTTCTGGCTTAACATTAAAACCAATAATTACTGCAGTAGATGCTGAGGCTAAAGTGACATCGTTCTTAGTGATGGCACCAACTCCACGGTGAATAACTCTTAGATCTACCTCTGTTCCAACATCTAATTGAACTAAAGCATCTTCTAGAGCTTCAACAGAACCTGAAACATCTCCCTTGAGGATTAAGTTCAATGTACTTACCTTTGATTGCTCTAAGAAATCTTCAAGAGATACTTTCTTACGCGCCTTAGCTAATGATGCATTTCGTGAAGCTAGTTGGCGCTTTTCAGCAATCTGCCTTGCAGTTCTATCATCTTCGGCAACAATAAATGAGTCACCTGCGCTAGGAACGGAGGTAAAGCCAAGAACTTGTACTGGTCTTGATGGACCGGCAACATCAACAGTTTCACCATGTTCATCTAACATAGCTCGCACACGTCCATAAGCACCACCGGCGACAATTGCATCACCAACATTTAAAGTTCCACGTTGGACTAATACTGTTGCAACAGGGCCTCTACCCTTATCTAAATTTGCTTCAATTGCTACACCACGAGCAATTCCATCTGCAACTGCGCGTAAATCAATAGCAGCATCTGCGGTGAGCAAAATTGCATCAATTAACTCATTTATGCCGTTACCAGAGAGTGCTGAAACATTAACAAACATTGTTTGGCCACCATACTCTTCAGCAATTAAGTTGTACTCAGTTAATTGCTGGCGAATCTTGTCTGGATTAGCGCCCTCTTTATCAATCTTGTTAACTGCAACCACAATTGGTACATCTGCTGCTTGAGCGTGGTTTAGCGCTTCAATAGTTTGTGGCATAACCCCATCATCTGCAGCAACAACTAGAACTGCAATATCAGTTACCTTGGCACCACGAGCACGCATAGCGGTGAATGCCTCATGACCTGGAGTATCAATAAATGTAATTGCTCGATTATTTCCGTTGTGATCATGATGGATTTGGTAAGCACCAATATGTTGAGTAATTCCACCTGCTTCAGATTTAATAACCTCAGTTGACCTAATGGCATCTAACAATCTTGTCTTACCATGATCAACATGGCCCATTACAGTAACAATTGGCGAGCGCACTACTAAGTCTTCCTGATCAATCTCTTCGAGCTCTTGCTCTAAATTGATATCAAACTCTTCAAGTAGTTCACGATCTTCATCCTCTGGGCTGACAATTTGAATCACAAATCCAAGTTCAGCTCCCAATAATGTAAAAGTATCTTCATCTACCGATTGAGTAGCAGTTACCATCTCACCTAAGTGAAATAATGCTGATACTAGTGCGGCTGGATCTGCTTTAATTTTTTCAGCAAAGTCCATCAATGTTGCACCTCTTCGCATACGAACAACGGTCTTACCATCGCCGCGAGGTACTACTGCACCACCTAATTGTGGTGCTGGTAAATTTTCAAAATCTTCGCGTCTTTCTTTTTTACTCTTTTGTCCACGATTTTTACTCTTGCCTTTACCGCCTTTACCAAATGCACCAGCTGCGCCACCGCGTTGTGGTGGACGGCCTCCTCCTTTTCCACCAAATGGTGAACCAGTAGATGGTGATGAAGATGGCGAACGATATGGTGAAGATGTTGAAGGTCTAGCTGATGTACCACCGGTTGCAGGTCGTGGGTTATTTTGTGCAGGTCTTGCTGCAAACCCAGGTCGTACCGATCCAGGACGTGCTCCTGACATTGGTGGACGTTGACCTGGTTTTAATTTCTCACCACTCCTGCCACCTTCTCCTGGTCTAATTGGTCTAGCCGGTGGACGTGGTCCGCCGCCACCAGAACTAAATGGATTATTACCAGCTCTAGGTGGTCTTGGTAATGCATTAGGTGCAGATGGTGTTGTTGAAAATGGATTATTTGTCGCACGCGGTGGTTGTGCAGGTGTTGCAGCTCTTGCTGGTGGAGTTATCGGTGTTGCATCTTCAATCATTTGCTGTAATTCAGGAGGTAAATCCTCAACCTTTACAGTTTGTTTTGGCGCGGCTTTTTTAACAGGCGCTTTCTTAGTTTTTGGCGCGGCTTCAGCAGGAACTAAATCTGGAAACTTATCCATCAACTTGCGCACAACAGGTGCTTCAACAGTTGATGATGCTGAGCGAACAAATTCGCCAACTTCTTGTAGCTTAGCTAGCAGCTCTTTACTTTCAAGCCCTAACTCTTTAGCTAATTCATAAACGCGGACCTTGGCCACACTTCTCCATCTCCTGGCCCGACGTTATTTACGTTCGAGCCTAAATTGACCTACTCATAATCTTGCAGTGCTCATTAGAGTGTCATTCTCGCTCGCTCCGTACTATTAATAATCACTTAAATTCTTTAAGTAATCTTCCAACTCTTGATATTTAATCTCACCTTCAAATTTGAAGGAATGATTAAATGCTTTTCGCTCAAGTGCTACCCGAATGCAATTTCGGTGAAGCCATGCTCCCCGACCTAGCATTCGATGGTTTAAGTCAACTTTAACTTCATTATTGACTAACACCGTGCGAATTAAATCTGTCCAATTCTCAAGCTTTCGGCAGGCGATACAACTTCGCTGCCTGAGCTTTTTCCTAGACATCTAAACTCTACCCTAAGCCCCTTCAGTAGGTGAAATGGTTGGCGCAGGAGGTGAATTTTCCGCCTTAATTTGCGTAACTGGATTATCTGGATGGATATCAATCCGCCATTGTGTAAGCCGAGCAGCAAGTCTGGCATTTTGGCCATCTTTGCCAATGGCTAGTGATAATTGATAATCCGGCACAACAACCTTGGCTGATTTACTTTCTAGATCAACAATTTCAACAGAGCTTACCTTTGCTGGCGCTAATGCATTTGCTACATAAATTGCTGGATCATCAGAGTAATCAATGATGTCAATCTTTTCGCCATTTAGTTCGTTCATAACATTTTGTGCTCTTGATCCCTGCGGCCCAATTAACGCACCCTTTGGGCTAACTCCAGCTCGATGAGTTCGGACAGAGAGTTTTGTTCGAGCTCCTGCTTCACGAGCAATTCCAACTATATCTACAACACGATCTTTAATTTCTGGGACTTCAAGAGCGAATAACATTTTTACAAATGCTGGGTGAGAACGTGACAGAGTAACCTCTGGGCCTTTTTCACCTTGCTTTACATCAACTACAAAACACTTTATACGATCACCATGCTTAAACACTTCACCTTTAACTTGTTCAGCTAGAGGTACTTTTCCTTCTACGCGTCCTAGATTTACATAAATTATTTCAGCATCTCTTCCCTGCTGAACTACGCCACCAATTACATCCCCTACTGAACCTGAGAACTCTGTAACGACCTCAAGATCCTTTGCCTCGCGCATCTTTTCTTTAATAACTTTGCGAGCAGTCTTATCTGCTAACTTACTAAAGCCATCTGGGTTATCAGTTACAGTGTCGATGCGATCACCATCTGGACCTAGAACTGGAACATAGATAACTAACTCACCACTTTGTCGATTTAATACCGCACGTCCATGCAGTTTGGCGCCCGGTAAAGTTGCATACGCTACTGCTACCTCATTTTCAATGGCATTAATTAATCTCTCTAGTGGCAACTTCTTTTCTAGTGCCAAAATTTTAAGCGCTTCAACATCAACACTCATTTTTTGCCTGACTTAAACTCAACTTCAAGAGTGGCTCGTTTTATATCTAGATACTTAATATTTTGCTCATCAACTGTTGCTGAATCTTCACCTGCTGATTTAATCCGACCTAAAATCTGGCTGCCATCTATCGTAATTACCTTTACTAGTCGATCAATATTTTTTCGCCAGTGTCTTGGTTTTGTTAATGGTCGATCAATTCCAGGAGATGTAACCTCTAGTGTAAAAGGAGTAGATCCTAGAGCTGGAATATTTTCAACAATTTCAGAAATTGCTTTAGTAGCTACCGTAACCTCATCTAAAGATAGGTGTCGATCGGCATCAACAATGACAGTTAACAAACTGCGTCTACCAGCTGAGGTGATATTTAAATCTTCTAGATAAAAACCAAGTGAGGTTAGAGCGGGAGTGATCACCGCTGATATTTCTTCCTTTTTTCCCATTTTTTCCTTCTTCGATATTAAGTTGTAGTACAAGTTTAACTTATAAATGTATCCCAAGCAACGCGAGCGATTAGTAAAAATATGACTGCTAAAAATACTTTTCTAACCAAGGCAGAGCCACCTTTGATTGCCATGCGTGATCCAATAATTGCTCCAGTTACATTGGCAACAGCTAGTAATAGACCAAGTTGCCACCAGATGTTACCGGTAAGTTGAAAACTCAATATTGCTCCAGCATTAGTTGCGATATTTACTAACTTGGCAGTTCCTGATGCCTTTAGAAATGCATACCCAATAACTGAGACTAGAAAGAAGACTAGGAATGTGCCAGTGCCTGGTCCAAAAATTCCATCGTAAAAACCAATAAGAAAACCAATTAAAGCAACAATTACTAATCTTTTACTATGAGTGAATTTTAAATTTTCTGCCATACCTAGCTCTGGTTTTTTCCAAGTATAAATGGCTACTAAAATTAAAAGTAAAACTATAAATGGCCTAAAGAAACTAACTGGTACAAATGCTGCCATAGCTGCACCTGCAATTGAGCCGATAAATGCTGGCAGCATCATTGTTAAGGTAAGTGGGATATCTGGCTTTATATTTTTAAAGTAATTTCTAGCCGCTGCTGCCGTACCAAAAATTGACGGCACTTTGTTCGTTCCTAATATCAATGGAAGCTCTTTATTAGGTAAGCCAATGATTAATGATGGTAATTGGATTAATCCACCACCACCTGCCATTGCATCTACAAAGCCTGCAAATCCTGAAGCGATCGCTAGAAAGATCGCAATCTCAATACTCATTATTGAACTATAGTTTTAACAACATCAGCTAAGACAACTTCTTGCTTAGATGATGACTTTCGATCTCTTATCTCTACTTTGCCATCTGCTAATGATTTTCCAACAATAATAATTTTGGGGATACCTATTAACTCTGCATCTTTAAACTTAACCCCAGCACTTGCTTCTCTGCGATCATCAAGCAGAACTTCTAGGCCCTTTGCCTCTAAATCCTTTGCAATTTGTTCAGCAACATCAAATGGATGATCTTCTTTTCCAGTAGCAACGATATGAACATCAGCTGGTGCTATTTCACTTGGCCAACAAAGACCTAATTCATCATATGTTTGTTCTGCAATTGCTGCCACCGCTCTGGAAACTCCAATTCCATAAGAGCCCATAGTCACAACAACTGGCTTACCTTCTTTATCTAAGACTGTTAATCCCAAACTTTGGGCATACTTACGTCCCAATTGGAAAATATGTCCAATCTCAATTGCTCTATCAATTACAACTGCTTTAGCACATTTTGGACAACTATCTCCAGCTTTAACTTCAGCAGCTTCAACATACTCTTCGACAATAAAATCTCGTCCACAAGTCACATTCTTAGCATGCTTATCTTTTTTATTAGCTCCAGTAACCCAATGGGAACCCTCAACAACTCTTGGATCTGCATATAGTTTTAAGCCAAATTCTTTAGCATCTTGCGGGCCGACATAACCTTTTACTAATTTTGGAAACTTAGCAAAATCTGCATCTTCAAATAATCTTAAATCTTTAACGCCAGATATATTTGCACCTAATCTCTTTAAATCAACCTCACGGTCTCCTGGCACTAATACAGATATTGGCTTCTCATCTGCCATTAACAAAACATTTTTTAAGGTATCAGCAGCTGAAATATTTGCTGAGTACTTACTATTAAATAACTCAACTAATGAATCAATTGTTGGAGTATTCGGTGTATCTAATACCTCAATAGCTCCAACTTTCTCTCCTTTATATGGAGCAGTAATTGTTACCATGGCCTCAACATTTGCTGCATAACCACAACCATTACATAAAACATATGTATCTTCACCGGTTGGGCAAGGAGCTAAAAACTCTTCAGATTTTGAACCACCCATTGCTCCGCTCATGGCTGAAACGATGTTGTATTTCAACCCTAAGCGATCAAAAGTCTTAACATAAGCTTGTCGATGTTTGTTGTAAGAAACTTCAAGACCTGCATCATCAACATCAAAACTATAGGAATCTTTCATTACAAACTCTCTACCTCTAATGATTCCACTACGAGGACGCGGTTCATCACGAAACTTAGTTTGAATTTGATAAATAGAAAGTGGTAAATCTTTATAGGATGAGAACTCGCCTTTAACCATTAAGGTAAACATCTCTTCATGAGTTGGACCTAGTAGAAAGTCATTCTTTTTTCTATCCTGTAATCTAAATAAATCTGGACCATATTCAGCCCAACGGTTTGTTGCCTCGTATGGATCTTTCGGTAGTAATGCTGGGAAGTGAACCTCTTGAAAACCTGCAGCATCCATCTCTTCTCTAATTATGTTTTCTATCTTGCGATAAGTTCTATAGCCAAGTGGTAACCATGAGTAAATTCCAGCAGCAATTCGGCGAACAAATCCAGCTCTAACTAATAATTTATGGGAGGCAACCTCAGCATCCGCTGGATCATCACGCAAAGTGCGCAACAATAGAGTCGACATCCTTAACATAGGTAAAGCCTACCTACTGAACTGCAACAGATGGTTCTCCTGATGCCACACCAGCTGCCTGCATTTCTTCAGCAAGGCGCATAGCCTCTTCAATTAAGGTCTCAACTATTTGCGCCTCGGGCACGGTTTTAATTACCTCACCTTTTACAAATATCTGGCCCTTTCCATTTCCAGAGGCCACACCAAGATCTGCTTCTCTAGCTTCACCAGGTCCATTAACAACACATCCCATAACTGCTACCCGAAGTGGCACTGTCATTCCTTGTAAACCTGCCTGAACTTTTTCCGCTAATGAATACACATCGACCTGCGCTCTTCCGCAGGATGGACAAGAAACTATTTCTAACTTACGTTGACGAAGATTTAAAGATTCTAAAATCGATATTCCAACTTTTACCTCTTCAACAGGTGGTGCTGATAGCGAGACTCTAATAGTGTCGCCAATTCCTTCTGAAAGTAAAATTCCAAATGCGGTTGCAGATTTAATTGTGCCTTGAAAAATTGGTCCAGCCTCGGTAACACCTAGATGTAGTGGGTAATCACATTTGGCAGCCAACAAACGGTAAGCCTTAACCATTGTTACTGGATCATGATGCTTTACAGAAATTTTAATATCTCTGAAATCATGTTCTTCAAATAAAGATGCCTCCCATAAAGCTGATTCAACTAATGCCTCTGGCGTTGCCTTGCCATACTTGGCAAGTAATCTTGGATCTAAAGATCCTGCGTTAACACCAATTCGAATTGGAATACCAGCATCTTTGGCAGCCTTTGCAACCTCTTTAACCTTGTCATCAAATTGCTTAATATTTCCAGGGTTAACTCGAACAGCTGCACATCCAGCATCAATAGCTGCAAAAATATACTTTGGCTGAAAGTGAATATCTGCAATGACAGGGATCTGAGATTTTTTAGCGATCTGAGAGAGTGCATCTGCATCATCTTGAGAAGGAACTGCAACTCTTACTATCTGGCAACCAGAGGCAGTAAGTTCTGCAATCTGTTGCAAAGTTGAATTCACATCGGCGGTTAAAGTTGTGCACATAGATTGCACTGAAACTGGAGCATCTCCGCCAACTAAAACTGAACCAACCTTTAATTGCCGAGTTTTTCGGCGAGGAGCCAAAGTTGGTGGTGGAGCTGATGGAATTCCTAAATCAACCATGGGTAAACCTTACCTAGAAATTAAGTCTAATCGGGTTGAAGATATCGGCAGTAAGCAGCAATAGTGATAAACAAGCCATGAATATGAAGACCACCATAGTAATTGGCGCCAATCTTTCGACATCAAATGGAGCAGGCTTTGGCATTCCCCTTCGCTTTGCATTTAAGTTTCTAATGCCATCTGCAACTGCAACTGCCATATGCCCGCCATCTAATGGCAGAAGTGGCAGTAAATTAAACATACCTACGAAAAGATTTAAAGAAGCAATTATTAATAAGAAGGTAGCAACTTTCTCTCTGGTTGTTAATTTATCAGTTTCAGCTGTCTCACCACTTACTCTGGCTACTCCAACTACGCCAACTAAACCTTCAGCGTCACGTTTTTCGCCACCAAATGTTTGCCGAACTAAATCTGGAATTTTTGCAGGTAATGTAAAGAGGGCAGTCAAACTATTTCCTAAAATTTCACCGGTGTATTTAGTTGCCTTTGCAGTTGCCTCTACTGGACCATAAGTAATAGTGCCGATGGTATTTACTACCCCTAATACGCCAACACTTTTACCATCTAAGTCTCGACTGGCAGGAGTAACCAAAATATCAATAGGCATGCCATTACGTTCAATAGTTATTTCAAGTTCTTTACCAGCTGATTGCCTAATTATGGTTACAACATCAACCCACTCAGAATATGACTTTCCATCAACTTTTGTGATTTTATCTCCAGCTAGTATGCCAACATTTTTTGCAGGTGAAGGTGTTGACCTTGAAGTACAAACTTCATTTGCTACCTTTGGAATACATTCGCTAACTGCTTCTACTGTGCTAGTTACTGAGGTAACTCCGACAGATGAAAAAAGTGTAAGCAAAAGTACGAAGCCAATAACAAAGTGCAAAAATGAACCTGCACCTAAAACAATTAACCGTTGACCAACCCCTGCTTTAACAAAAGCGCGTTCTGAATCTTGTGTATCTAGTACCTCCCTAGGTGACATGCCAACAATTCGGCAGTAGCCACCAGCTGGAATGGCCTTTACGCCAAACTCAGTTTCACCACGTTGGGTAGACCATAGTTTTTTTCCAAAACCAATAAAAAATTCAGTTACTTTCATACCAAACTTCTTTGCAGTTAAGTAATGCCCTGCTTCATGAATCATCACTGAAATCAATAGCGCCATCACAAATGCTAGAACTCCAATAATGCTCACTTAGCTAGCTCCTTAATTAACTCCTGTGCCTTCATGCGTGCACCCTGCTCTACGGCACTGACATCAGAGATATCTCTAATTGTAGTTGGTGTGTTACCTGTAAATGAGTCAACAACCTTCTCTACGCTCTCAATAATTGCTGTGAACTTAATTTGGCCAGCCAAAAACGCTGCAACAGCCACCTCATTTGCTGTATTAAATACTGCAGGTAATCCACCACCTAACTCGCCGCACTTTCTTGCTAAATCAATTGCTGGATACTTTTTACTATCGATCGGCAAGAACTGCCAGGTATTTGGTTTGCTCCAATCAATTGGATCACATGCCTTATTTATTCGCTCTGGATATGCAAGCGCGTAGGCAATTGGTCCTTTCATATTTGGTGGTGAAGCTTGGGCAATTGTTGAACCATCTACAAATTCCACAAAGGAATGAACTACTGATTGAGGATGAATTACTGCATCAATTGCTGAATATGGCAGATCAAATAGGTAATGGGCTTCAATTATTTCTAATCCTTTATTAAGAAGTGTTGCAGAGTTAATTGTAACTACCTCACCCATTGTCCAAGTTGGATGAGTTAAGGCATCTGCAACTGTTACATTTGTTAAATCATCTCTATCTCTAAATGGCCCACCACTTGCAGTTAAAATCAACTTTTTAACATCACTAATCTTTCCAGCAAGAAGTGCTTGATATATTGCAGAGTGTTCAGAATCAACTGGAATCAGTTTATCCCGGCCATACTTCATTACTAGATCCCCGCCAGCTACTAAGGATTCTTTATTAGCTAATGCAACTTTATTACCAACTGATAGCGCTGAAAGTGTCGGGCCAAGACCGATTGAACCAGTTATTCCATTTAAAACGATATCGCAGGGAATTGCGGCAATTTCAATAGAAGAGTTATCACCCCCAATTACTTTAATACCATCTACTGCTGGAGTAGGAGCCATACTGCCAACTATTGGGACATTAAACTTTTTAGCCTGCTGCATTAATAAGCCAGGGTTTTTTCGGCCCGCACTCATTGCAATGACTCGGAACTTATCTGGGTTTGCGGCAATAATTTCTAAAGCTTGCACGCCAATAGAACCAGTTGAGCCTAAAACTACTATTTCCCGCACCCGCCTATCTTAACTGTGCCCCAAGTAAGAAAGTTCAGATAGAATTCCCGCATGTATTCAGAGTCAAAACCGACAATTGCGCAGAAACGCAACCTGGTTACTGCTATTCCTGGACCAAAGTCAGCGGAGTTAATTAAAAGAAGAGCAGATGCGGTTTCGGCTTCCTTAGGTACTGCATTTCCAGTATTTATTGATCGCGCTGAGGGCGCAATAATTCTTGATGTTGATGGCAACTCAATTTTAGATTTGGGCGCAGGAATTGCTGTGCTAAATGTTGGTCATTCAGCAAATAAAGTTATCGAAAATGTTAAAACTCAAATTGATTCATTTACTCATACTTGTTTTATGGTTGTGCCATACACCGGATATGTTGAAGTTTGCGAAGCACTAAATCGTTTAACTCCAGGTGATCATAAGAAAAAGTCTGCTCTCTTTAACTCAGGCGCAGAAGCAGTTGAAAATGCCGTAAAAATTGCTCGTAAATTTACTAAACGATCTGCAGTTGTTGTTTTTGAACATGGATACCATGGCAGAACTAATTTAACTATGGCAATGACGGCAAAGAATATGCCGTATAAAGATGGTTTTGGACCTTTTGCTCCAGAGGTATATCGCATGCCGATGGCTTATCCATATCGCTGCAGCGCATGCACTAAACCTTGTGAAAGTTCTATGTTATCTATGGTAATTCATAAAATGGAAAAGGAAATTGGTGCAAACAATATAGCTTGCATTGTTATCGAACCGATTCTTGGTGAAGGTGGATTTATCGTTCCATGTAAGGGCTTTTTGCCAGGACTTGCTAAATTCTGTAAGGAAAATGGAATTGTTTTTATCGCAGATGAGGTTCAAACTGGATTTGCTAGAACTGGAGATATGTTTGCCTGTGAGGATGAATCAGTTGTTCCAGATTTAATTGTTACCGCAAAAGGAATTGCCGCCGGCTTGCCACTTGCTGGTGTTACTGGAAGAGCTGAAATCATGGATTCAATTCACCTAAGTGGTTTAGGTGGGACCTACGGTGGAAACCCAGTTGCCTGTGCTGCCGCCCTTGGTGCAATTGAAATTATTGAGAAAGAAAATCTTGCCGAGCGGTCAAAGAAAATTGGCAAGATTATGAGTGATGCCTTAAATCAAATGGCAAAGAAGTACTCAATTATTGGTGATGTTAGAGGTCGAGGTGCTATGCAAGCAATTGAGTTAATTAAACCTGGCACTAATGAGCCAAATGCCGAAGCTCAAGCTGCAATTGTTAAGTATTGCGTCAGTAAAGGTGTGTTAATTCTCTCTGCTGGAACTTATGCGAATGTAATTAGATTACTACCACCACTAATTATTGATGAAGAGTTGTTAAAAGATGGACTTGCAGTATTAGATGAAGCAATAGCCTCTATCAAATAATTAATCTCGATCTAATATATTTGTTGTAGGTGAGTACTTTCCACCTGATTTTTTAAATGAAATCGCACTTAACGCCTCTAGTACTACTCGATTAGCTAAAATTGCTGTGATATCACTGCTGTCATAGGCAGGTGCAACCTCAACTACATCAATACCAATTATTGGTAACTCCAAACAAATTCTTCTTACCGCTTCAAGTAACTCTCTACTTGTCATTCCACCTGGCTCTGGTGTTCCAGTTCCAGGAGCCATGCCAGGATCAACCACATCAATATCTACTGATAAAAAGACACCATCACAATCATTAGTAAGAATTTCGAATGATTCATCTAACACAGCTTTCATACCCCGATGATGAATCTCAGTCATCTCATAAGATTTCATACCTTTACTTGCCATCCATTTAAATGTGGCATCATCTGGCCAATATCCACGAAGTCCTAATTGTAAAAAGCGATCACCTCTTACCGCACCAGATTCAATTAATCTGCGCATTGGTGTGCCATGACCGATTAATGCACCAAATTGATCCTCACCAGTATCGGCATGGGCATCAAAGTGAATCATGGAAACTTTGCCTTTACCTAAGTGATTTGCAATACCGGTTACATCTGCAGATGCAACAGAGTGATCACCGCCTAGCACGACCGCAATTGCGCCAGCTTTTGATATTTTCTCAGTAGCATTTTCCAAAACTTTAAGTGAGTTCACTAAATCTCCACCAGGCATTAACAAATCACCTGCATCAAATATCTTTAATTTTTGTAATGCATCGGTGCGAAGAGCTAAATGTGGCCGAGAGCCATCATGAGGCAAGTAATCCCCCATTCGAATTGCTTGCGGACCCATCTTGGCACCTGATCTATGGGATGTGCCACTATCTATTGGTGCGCCAACAATTACAACATCAGCACCTTTATAGCTATCAGGTTTATCTAGATCACATCTTGGAATTCCAAGAAATGTGAAATCAGGGCCATACATATTGCCGATATTGGTCATAAGTTTTTTCTCATATTCTATTAAGCAACTTTCTCAACCTTAATTACATCACCAAAATTACCAGATTCAACAATCGAGATTTTCACTCCTTCATAAGTAACACTTTCACCTATACGTAACGGGGCTTCTGCTAACTTGTAAGGAAGAGTACCTGCAGACCTATTTTGTGGCAAAATCAATTTCATTCCTTGACCATGCTCCTCTTTAGTAACATCTACTACATAAGTTAGTGCACCCCATGTATTTTTTGGCCATTTGTAATACATTCCCGCAGCTCTAATTGATTCGATTACAATTACTTTAGTTTGACTTAAAGGAATTACTAAAGCTTTGTTCTCGGTAGTCTTGACACTAGAAGGTGCGAGCCAATGTAAAGATGTATTTGATTTGTCTGCACATCTAACTTGGGAATCTGAAATATAACCCAAAATCCATTTCTCCCAGATTGACAAATCTCCTCCACCTGGAGTCATTAGTGTCCACCAACCCATTCCATACTCTGAATTAACATCAAATCTTTGATCACCGTAGTGATCAACAAGTGGAATGCCAAGGTGGAAGAACTCATGAATCCACCAATATGGGTGTGCTAATCCAGCATATTTAAGTCGAAGTGGGTTTGCATAAGTATCAGGATAAACAGAAGAACCAGCACCTATGATTCCTTCTTGTGTAAAAAAATCACCAAGTTGTCCTTGTTGAATCACATCAAGTGGAGTTCCACCTGGAACCACAACCACCACCATTTGTGCACCAGAAAAATTAATTTGCGAGTCCACCTCAGCTAAAAGATCGTTAGCAAAAGTTGGATGGGGTCTTTCCAATACATGTGAGATTTCATATGGCTTTATCTTTTTTGAAAATGATAAGTACTTATCTGGATATCGAATTAGGACTTCACTAGGTACATCGCTGGAATATTCAATCCAGTTCTTCATAAAGTTAAAATATTTACCATACTCTTCTTCAGGTGTCCTTGTTGGCTTAGCTGTATCTTCTGCAAAAATTGGTACTACCTGAATAGTTACCTTTGGTTTAGGGTAAGCACCTCTATCCACTACAAATTGTTTCCTTCCTGATGAAGGAAAAGCTCTTAGAGAAGAATCTCCTGTTCCATCTAGCATTTTGCATGCCTCAGCGGCTAGTAAATCAGATTTACTTGTTACTAAAGATTTTGGACGCTGTTGACCAAGTTGGTATTTCTTAATCCTAAAACCTAATCTTTGCCCTGAAAATTGGCTTTCCATCGCTTTCCATTCAGGAGGAGTTCCTGGATCAATGGCTGTTGGACTAACAAACTGGTGGTCATAGCCAATATCGGTTGAGTAAGTTGTATTAGTTTCAAATCCTCCTGGTAGGCCAAGTGATGATTGTTTGTTCTTAGATTCTAGCCATGTGAGTTTTTTTCCAGATTTAGTGCATATGTAAGATTTATCGTTAACCACACTCTTGACACCAACTTTTGTGCATTTAGCTCCTGCTTTAACTGCAGCATTTGCTGGAATTAATGGAAGGGATAAAGAAAGAGAAAATACTGATAAGAACGCAATCAGCCTCTTATTCATATATTGAGCCTAGTCGCTACATTGGAATATTCAAGGGGTTACCTCTGTCAGTCCCCTGTGTTAAGTTACAGATAAGCACATAGACCTTCTATGTGTGGATTTAAAACCTAAATATAGAAACTTTTCTTAATTACCAAGGAATGTGAAATCAGGGCCATACATATTGCCGATATTGGTCATGACTTCTTTCGTTGACGACTTACAACTTGTCCTACTATGACAATAATTAACGCAATGAAAAACATAGCACTACCAATTACATTTGCTTGCGCTGGAATACCACGGGCAGCTGAGACATAAACAAACTTAGGAAATGTGGAGACAATTCCGGAATTAAAGTTTGTAATAATAAAGTCATCAAAGGATAGAGAAAAGGCAAGCAAGGCTGCCCCTGCAATACCTGGCATGACAAGCGGCAAGGTGACATATCTAAATGTCTCTCGCTCATTCGCATATAGATCCATCGCAGCTTGTTCTAGTCGAGGATCTAAAGATGCAATACGTGCTTTCACAGTTACAACAACAAATGAAATACAAAACATTACGTGCGCAATAACTACCGTCCAAAATCCTGGATTAATCCGAAGATTTAAGAACATAGCAAGTAAAGATGCGCCAAGTACTACCTCCGGTGTTGCCATAGGTAGAAAGATCAAAAGGTTAGTAGTTTTTCTTCCCTTAAACTTATGTCGACCGAGTGCGAATGCGATCATCGTTCCTAATATTGTCGCTAGTACTGTTGAAATAACTCCGATTTGAAGTGAGTTAACTACCGACTCACATACTTGTGGTGCTCCACATGGATTTTTCCAATTCTCTAGCGTAAATCCTTGCCAAACAAGATTGCTTTTACCAGAATCGTTAAATGAAAATGCGAATGTATAGGCAACTGGAATAAATAGATATACAAATGCAACGCCAGCGTAAATTCGTATTAAATTTCTTGAAAACCACCTAGATGCACGATGGCTAAGTGAAGGCCTTGGAGCGGCAACTTTTGTCATACCAGCTCATCCGTTCCGGACTTACGAATATATAAAGTAACTAGAATCAAAATGGTTGCCATTAATGTAAAAGAAAGTGCTGCAGCAGTTGGGTAATCTACTACTGCAAAAAATCTTGATTCAATAACATTTCCGATCATTTTGGTATTTGGATTACCCAAAATTGCGGCATTGACATAATCACCAGCTGCTGGAATGAAAGTTAGTAATGTTCCTGCAACTAGTCCTGGCATAGATAGTGGCAAGGTAACTTTTCTAAAGGTGGTTAAGCCATTTGCATATAGATCCCCTGAAGCTTCTAGAGTTCTTGGATCTATCCGCTCAAGACTTGCATACAGCGGCAGTGTCATAAATGGTAAGAAGTTATAGGCAAGTCCGATAACAACTGCAGCAGGTGTGTTATTTATTCTAAAAGTTTCATCTATAAAGGGTATGACTTTTATCGCTGAAACAACTGGCCCAGAGTCTGCCAGGATTTGAGTCCAAGCGACTGTTCTTAAAAGAAAAGATGTAAAGAAAGGTGCAATAACTAGCACCAGTAATATATTTCTATACTTCCCAGATTTAAATGCAATGGCATATGCAAGTGGATATGCGATTGCTAATGCCAATATTGTTGCAAGGCCTGCATAAACAAATGATCTTAAGTACTGTTCTTTACTCACTAAAAATGCATCGATGTAATTTGCAAATCTAAGCTCTTGAACATAGGTACCAATTTGTGAACCCTCAGGCCTGACCATAGTTGAAGTACTGGCGAGTGAAAAAATAGGGATAATGAAAAATGTAATTAACCAAATTAATCCAGGAGCTAACAGAATGTATGGGGTTAAAGATCTTCTTTTTAAACCACTACCTGAAGCTGTGTGGCTCTTACTTAAGCCATGCAAAAATGCCATTGATTACTCTTCGTCATCAAGATCGGAGCCAGCGTTAATATCTTGAGCACCATCTAATGCAAAGGTGTGCTCTGCATCCCACTCAAGTGAGACCTTATCGCCAACACGAAGATCATGTAATCCTTCATCATTTTGTTCAAAAACTACTAAATCTAAATCCCATGGTGCCTTCACTAAGTACTGAGTAGATGTGCCAACAAATGATCGATCGATTACAACACAATCTTTGATTGAGTTAATACCATTATCATCTAAGCGTAATTTCTCTGGCCGAACTCCTACAAAAACTGAATCATTATCAGTTGCAACCCTTGAAAGCGGTACTTCAAAGGTATGACCCTTAGCAGAGACAACAGCTTTACCATTTGCCCGATTAGTTACTTTTCCTTTGATCAAATTACATTGACCTAGAAAGTTAGCAACAAATGCGGTTTTTGGTGCCTCATAAAGCTCGGTAGCACTTCCCATCTGTTCAATCTTTCCCTGATTCATAACCGCAATAGTGTCAGCCATAGTCATAGCCTCTTCTTGGTCATGAGTTACATGGATAAAGGTAATTCCTACTTCAGTTTGAATTCGCTTTAACTCAATTTGCATCTGCCGTCTAAGTTTTAAATCAAGAGCGCCAAGTGGTTCATCTAATAACAAGACCTCTGGCCGGTTAACAATTGCTCTAGCAACTGCAATGCGCTGTTGTTGGCCACCTGATAGTTGATTTGGCTTTCGTTGCGCAAGGTGTCCCATCTCTACAAGATTCAAAGCATTTTCAACCTCAGTCTTCACATCTTTAAGACCACGCCGCCTTAACCCAAATGCAATATTTTCAAATATTGTTAAGTGCGGAAACAATGCATAATTCTGAAAAACTGTATTTACATTTCGCCGATATGATTTTTGAGTTGTGATATCAGTATCGCCAATAGAGATTGTGCCTGCAGATGGCTCTTCTAAACCTGCCACCATTCGAAGTGTTGTGGTTTTACCACAACCAGATGGCCCAAGGAGTGCAAAGAATGAACCATCTGGTACTACTAAAGACAAATCATCTACAGCACAAAAATCACCATAATGCTTAGAGACTCGATCTAGTTTTAAGTCACCAGTATCTTGCGAAACTTTACTGTTCGCCATCACCGGATACTTATCTGATCCTTTTTGTCTCGAACTTAATTACCGATAGCTTCGTCAAAAGCTGTCTGGAATTTAGTTGACTCATCTGCAGAAAGGGATCTAAATACCTTTACCTTCGCCAATGTCGCAGCATCAGGGAATATGTAAGGGCTATTTCCTAACTCAGGATCAATTTTTTCTAGCTCAGGTTGAGCAGCCTCAACTGGGCAGATGTAGTTCACATAAGCTGCAACCTCAGCTGCAACTGCTGGTTCGTAGTAGTAATTCATTAAGCTTTCAGCATTCTTCTTATGGGTTGATGTTGATGGAATCAACATATTATCGCTCCATAATGTTCCGCCAGATTCTGGAATAGCAAAGTCAAACTTGCCATCACTTTCTGCACGCAGAATAAAGATATCGCCAGACCAGCCAATAACCGCGTTGGCATCCCCACGCTTTAGATCCTCAGAGTAAGAGTTACCTTTTACCTGGCGAATAAATCCATCAGAAATTTTCCCCTTGAAGAAATCAATTGCATTCATGAACTGATCTTCGGTGAAATTTGAGGATGGATCCACACCTTGGTAAAGCATAATTACACCAATTGTGTCTCTAAGTTCAGATAAAACTACAACCTTGCCCTTATTAGCTGGTGCAAATAAATCTTCCATAGTACGAACACCCTTTGGAAGTTTTTGAGTATTCCAACCAAAACCAGCAAAACCTGATTGCCAAGTTAGTGAGTATTCACGGCCCTTGTCATAGCCAACATTCGCTAGCACCTCACGAATATTTGATTTGTTTGGCACATTTTTTGGATCTAACTTTTGAGCATATCCCTGCTCAATAAATCTAGCTGCCATCCAATCTGTTGGCGTAACAATGTCGTATCCGATATCAGATCCGATGGAAAGCTGACCTTGTACTTTTCCGTAAAATGTATTGTTATCATCAATTGCTTCTTCATAAGTTGCTTTAATTCCACTTTTTTGCTCAAAGGCAGCCAGAGTTGGATAAATCTTTGTATCCTCATCAAAATCTAAATACAAAGGCCAGTTTGCCCAGCGAACAATCTTTTCGGTATCACTTACATCTACTACTGCCTCTAGTCCTGTAGATGAACCTGTTCCACATGCTGCTAACAATCCGGCTGCTGATGCTGCACCGAC
>Ga0208595_1000247_pt1 | contig 21150 bp, 19 predicted proteins | sample LakMenEpi28Jun11_FD_150742 | JGI IMG/M metagenome (GOLD analysis project Ga0208595, IMG submission 150742) | Freshwater microbial communities from Lake Mendota, WI - 28JUN2011 deep hole epilimnion (SPAdes) | ecosystem: Environmental > Aquatic > Freshwater > Lake > Epilimnion/Euphotic zone ...
ATCGACCCGCAATTCGAGCCAGGATGATCCGTGGCGTTCGACGAGATGGAAAGGCAGCGCGTCGAGGACCTCGTTGCCAAAGGCGATGCCGGGCAGCAGTTCGTCGGCGAGAGCGAATGGACTAGCGACTTGGCGGATGTTTTTTGCGAAGCGTGCAAGTTTTGCGTTTTGTGCGGCGCGCAGGGTTTCGAGCGGTTCGGCGATCGCATATTCGAGTGCGGCTGCTGCTGTGGGTGAGATCGCGTGGATGGCGGTGAGGATGTCGAAAGCGAGGGTGCCATCGTGGGCGCCGGATTCGATGACGCGCCATTTTTGCGGTTCGCCGGTTTCTTGCCAGTACCGCAGAAAGCGGCGTGCAAGCAACTCACCGAAAAGCGGGCCGGTGCTGACGCTGGTAAAAAAATCCCCGTGGCGGCCGATTTGCCGCGTGTGGCGGGCGTAGTATCCGAGTGCGGGCTCATAGAGCGCGAGTTCCATGAATGCGGCAAAATCGAGCGGGCCGTTTTCATCGATTTGCCGAAGGATTTTCTCCGTCAAGGAAGGGGTTGCGGCGCCATCCCCGATCGGGTAAGCCTGTGGGTGTCCCCGACCCTCCGGGAGCGGTGATGGAGATGAATCGGGCATGGCTGCTACCTCAAAAATGAACCAAAGGAAGGACTCCCGGAAGCGTTTTCACAAGCGCAAAGCATTCTTGCCCGTGTTGATTTTCGTCACGGTGGCGACGCTTGCGGCATGGTTTTTTGCCAATCTTTACACCAAGGAATACCGGCTGCGTGCCGCGGGCTATGATCTTGCGAGGATCAATGACCTTGAAATCCCGAGTTTGATCCTTGATCGCAATGGTCGTGAGATTGGGCGTTTTTTTGTGCAGAACCGCAGTGTTGTTTCGATCGATCAGGTGCCGCAGGTGTTTATCAACGCCTTGATGGCCGGTGAGGACTCGCGCTTTGAGTCGCACAGTGGCGTTGACTGGATCGGGATATTGCGGGCTCTCAAACTGAACGCGCAGGGTGCGACGCAGGGTGCCAGCACGATCACTCAGCAGTTGGCGAGGAATGCCTACAATCTCAAGGAAGAGGCTTTGTTGCGAAAGGAATCGACGATCAAGCGCAAGATGGTCGAGGCATTTCTGGCGATGCGCATCGAGGAGAAATATTCGAAGCGGCAGATCCTCGAGTTTTATCTCAACCGCATTTACTTCGGCAGCGGTTTTTACGGCATTCGTTCCGCGTCGCTGGGATATTACGGCAAAGAGCCGATGGATTTGAAAGCCGAGGAATGCGCGTCTTTGGTGACGCTGATCAAGAATCCGAACCGGCGCTCGCCCTTGAATAATCCGGGGATCAACCGCGAAGGGCGCAACTATGTGCTCATGCGGATGAACGAAGAGGGCATGATTTCCGACGAAGAGTATGAGGAAATGGTGCGCAAGCCTTTGGGCTTGAATCCCAAACCGCTGCGGCGTGGCACCTCGCATCTTTATGAGCGCGTGGCGGATGCGGTGGGTGCGGCTTTGGGCGAAGATGCCTTGTCATCGGGTGGCTTCACCGTGCACACGACGATTTTGGCCGAGGCACAGCGTGCGGCGGAGACTGCGTTGCGCGAGAGTCTTTTACGGGCCGAGTCGCGGCCGGGCTACGCGCACGAGAAGCATGACCCGCAAAGAAAGCTCACCGAAAAGCCCGCGAATTGTTTGCAGGGTGCTGTGTTGATGATCGATCACGAGACGGGCGAGGTGCTCGCGCATGTCGGCGGTCGTGACTACGCGCAGGTGCCGTACGATTTCATCGAATTGGGCAAGCGTCCTCTGGGCACCGCGTTTTTTCCATTCATCTATGCCGCTGGATTTGAAAACGGAATGACTCCGGTATCGATGACCGAGGATGAGCCGTTGGACAACCGCTCGGTGATGGTGGGCGGTCGTGAGGGTATTCTTGGCGAGTGGGGCATGGAGCTTGCGTCGCCGGTGTACGAGGGGAGGATTACGCTGCGGCGTGCGTTTGAGCAATCGAAGATCGCGGCGACGGTGAGGTTGACGGATCGGATCGGGTTGAAGCGGGTGGTTGATAAGGCGGTTGATTTTGGTTTTTCATTTGGCAGGGCTGAGTTGTTGCCGCGTCTGGGTGTGGGTTTTGAAGAAGCTTCGCTAAAGCAGGCAGTTCGCGCGATTGCGGCATTTCCTCGTGCCGGAAAATTGCCGCCCGAGGCCTTGGTCTATGTTGATCGCGTTGAGAACCCCAAGGGTCAGACCATTTACCGAAGGTCGCGACCGCGTTCGGAAACGCAGGAGAACATCATGGATCCGGCGACTGCATGGCAGGTGCACAGCATGATGGCGGGCTCGCTGTATCGTGGCAGTTCCAAGGGTGTGTTGGATGGCTTGGTCGAGAAACCTTTTCAAGGTGCGGGCAAAGGCGGGACCACGCATGATTTCGGCGACTGTTGGTTCATGGGTTACAACGCGCGGGTGAGCTGCGCGGTGTGGACCGGATTTTTGACGCCGGGCAATGGGGCGATTTACCCTGGAGCATTCAGCCGTGATTTGGCGATGCCGGTCTGGAGTGCGGTGATGAATGCCGCTGCGCCGTCGTTTGGTGGCGGTAAAATTGAAATGCCTGCGAATGTCGTGGAGGTGCCGGTGTGCACGGTATCGGGCGAGCGGGCGACACAGTTTTGCCATGACTATGTGGAGGATGCTGCGACGGGTGTGGTGAAATCGCAATCGACGGCGGTGAGTGAATACTTCCGCGCGGGGGTCGACAAATTTTCATTTTGCTCGCTGCATTCCGGTGCGGGGGCCGACATGGTTTCGCCGGAAAATGCGATTCTCAACCTCCCGGCATTGGATGCTGTGCCCTTACGGCCAAAGGCAGCGGTGCTGTTGGGTGGAGACCCTTATCACACTGAAGTGCCGGGTGCGGTGGTTTCAGATCAAAGCCAGAGTTTGCTGAGGAGGCGCACCACCAATGTGCTCGACAGTCTTGATCTCGGTGAAATTGAGGAGACTATCCCCTTGCGTCAGCCAAGGCGCTTGGAGATCAACGACGAATGATCCGTGGGGCTTTTGTTGCTCAGCCCCTGCCGGAGAGGCGAAGGTTCAGGGCGATCGAGCGGCGAAGCTCGCGCATCACGTCGGTGAGCGATCGGTGTGCAGCGCTGGCAGCGGCGCACTGGGGGTCATTTTTGTAATGACGACTGACGTATCGGCCGATTTCTGAATGCAGTGAGCGCATCTGCGTCTCGAGGTTGCCGGATTCGAAGTACAGCGCGGCAAGTTCCTTGTTGCATTCGCTAATGACTTGAAACGAGTCGGAGGCTATGAGTCTGCGATCCTGCCGGAGGTTTTTGAGCTGCTCATCGAGCGCGTCGATCGCCTTGTCGCCCTGCTCGATTGCCAAGCCGACCTTGATGCGCTTGTTTTTGAGTTCGGTGAATTCGTTTTTGATAGCCTCCAGACGTTGCTTCACCGATTGGATCTCCGTTTCATGTTCCTCCGGGTTTGAAGACTCCTGATTGAGGGCTTCGAGTTTCATCTTAAGGCCCACATGGATGCGCCGGATGTCACTGCCTCGTGTGATAATCCAGTGCCTTTCTACGGCAAGCTCTTCGATTTCCTTAAGCTTTTCGCTGCGTTGATTGAGAATCTCCTCGTTGGTCTCCGGGGTGATTTGCAGAATATTTATGCGTTCGGATTGCGCTGCTTCGAGTTTGCTTTCCGCCTTTTGGATTTTTTCCAAGAGGGTGGCATAGTCCTTACTCAGCCTGCGAAGATTCCAGTATTCTGCGGAAAGGTTTTCGATATCCTTGCAGTTTTCCCAGATGGTCACACCTAGGTGGGTTTCCGCGTCGCGAAGCAGGTGCATTTCCCTTGCGGCATCCCCCGTGCGCTGGGAACCTCGCATGTAGCCGAAGGCTTTTGCGACATTGGCAAAAAAGTAACGGGTGGGGGTCATCGGTGCAGTGGGATGGATTATCCGGAAATTTTCTTTTGAATCGCATCGATGACGGTGAAGTCTTCGAGTGTGGTGATATTACCGGAAACTTTGCCTGTAGTCACGAGCTCCTTGAGCAGGCGGCGCATGATTTTGCCCGAGCGGGTTTTGGGCAGGCCGGGAGTGAAGTGGAGGTCGTCGGGTTTGGCGATGGCGCCAATGACCTTGCCGACATGACTGCGGAGTTCTTCGCGTAGTTCCGGGGATTCCTGATATTTGCCCTTGAGTGTCACGAAAGCGGCGACGGCCTGGCCTTTCATGTCATCGGGGCGACCGACGACTGCCGCTTCGGCCACTGCAGGGTGGGCGACGAGGGCGCTTTCGATTTCTGCGGTGCCGAGGCGGTGGCCGGAAACATTGAGCACATCGTCGAGGCGACCGATGATCCAGAAGTTTCCTTGTTTGTCGCGGCGAGCGCCGTCGCCTGCGGTGTAGAGACCTTCGTAATCGGACCAGTAGGTTTTTTTGTAGCGGTCCTTGTCGCCATAGATCGTGCGGATCATCGATGGCCATGGTTTGCGGATCACGAGGCGGCCGTCTTGGTCGGCTTTGCATTCCTTGCCGGAATCGTCGAGGATGGCGGCATCGATGCCGAAGAAGGGCAGGGTTGCGGTGCCGGGCTTGCAGGGGGTGGCACCGGGCAGGGGGGTGATCATGATCGCGCCGGTTTCGGTTTGCCACCAGGTGTCGACGATCGGGCATTTGCCGCCGCCGATTTTTTGGTGATACCAGTTCCATGCTTCGGGGTTAATCGGTTCGCCGACTGAGCCGAGGAGGCGCAGCGACGATAGGTCGTGAGCGGCTGGGAATTGGTCGCCGGCCTTGATGAAGGCGCGGATGGCGGTGGGCGCGGTGTAAAAGATCGTGACGCCGTATTCCTCGATGATTTTCCAGAAGCGGCCGAAGTCGGGGAAATTGGGGGCGCCCTCGTACATCACTTGGGTGGCGCCATTGGCAAGCGGGCCGTAGACGATGTAGGAATGGCCGGTGATCCAGCCGACATCGGCGGTGCACCAGTAGACATCCTCATCGCGCATATCGAAGACGTACTTCGTGGTCGAGTAGGTGCCGGTGAGGTAGCCGCCGGAGCTGTGGAGGATGCCTTTGGGTTTGCCGGTCGAGCCGGAGGTGTAGAGCACGAAGAGCGGATGCTCGGAGTCGAAAGCCTTGGCTGCGTGTTTGGCGGGAACTTTCGCAGTTTCCTCGTGCCACCAGGTATCGCGCTTGGCTTGCATGGTGATCGGGTTGCTGCAGCGGTTGACCACGATGACGCTTTTGACGCCCTTGTATTTTTTGAGTGCTTCGTCGACGGCGGGTTTGAGCGCGACGACCTTGCCGCGGCGCCATCCGCCATCGGCGGTGATGACCATGCTGGCGCCGGAGTCTTCGAGTCGATCGACGATGGCCTCGGAGGCGAAACCGCCAAAGACGACCGTGTGCACCGCGCCGATGCGGGCGCAGGCAAGCATCGAGACGACCGCTTCGGGGATCATCGGCAAATAAATGAGCACGCGATCGCCGGCCTTCACGCCGTGTTGTTCGAGCACATTGGCAAAGCGGCAGACATCGCGATGGAGTTGCGCGTAGGTGATGACGCGTTTGTCGCCGGGTTCGCCTTCCCAAATGATGGCGGCTTTGTTGGCGCGCGCGCCTTTCGCGTGACGGTCGACGCAATTTTCACATACATTCAGTTTGCCACCGACGAACCACTTCGCGAAAGGTGCCTTCCAGTCGAGGACCTTGTCCCACTTTTTGCGCCAGTCGAGTTCCTTGGCTTCGCGCGCCCAGAACTTGTCCGGCTTTTCAATCGATTCCTTGTAGAGTTTTTTGTAAGCCGACATCGATGGGATGCGGGCTTTGGCGGAAAATTCCTTACTGGGAAGGTGGATTGGCTCCTTGGCTTTGGGCTTGTCGGATTTTTTAGAACTCATGGCGTTAGAGATTATGGGCGGACGAGTGACCGCGTGCCGCGCAGGCTAGAGTGTGATTGCCCGTTCGGCAAGCTGTCACGAGCGCCTGCCGCCGCCTTTTTTTGGCGCGCCTGATCGGTCGGATTGCGGCTTTTCCGGGCTTGATTCGCCCAGAAGCATTTTGATTTCCACCTGATTGAGGATCGCCCAGCGGCCGGGTTCGAGGTCGCCGAGCCAAAGGCTGCCGATGCGCACGCGCAGCAGCTTGGTGACCTGATAGCCGAGCGTGTCGAACATCACGCGGATCTGGCGCTTGGCGCCGTGGTCGAGGACCATGCTGAGGCGGCGGGGCGAGAGTCGCTCGATGGACTTGGCCTTGAGCTTGCCTTCGGGGGTGTAGACGCCTTCGAGAAATTGGTCGAGGTGGGCGTTTTCGAAGGCTTGGTTCGAAGTGACGAGGTATTCCTTTTCCACTGACTTCGACGGGTGCATCAACTGCTGGGAAAGGTCGCCGTCGTTGGTGAGGATGAGCAGGCCTTCCGAGTCGCGGTCGAGTCGGCCGACATGATGGAGGGAATGCATGGTGTGCGGCAGCAGCGCGTAGATCGTATCGCGGCCGAGTTCGTCTTCGCGGGTGCAGACATAGCCGCGCGGTTTGTTGAACGCGACGGTGATCGTTTCCTTGGGCGTGACGCGTTTGCCGTCGACGCGAACATGGTCGGCGGGGCCGATGCGGGTGCCCATGTTGAGGCACGGGTTGCCGTTGACCTCGACGCGGCCGGCTTGGATCAGCTCATCGCATTTGCGGCGCGAGCCGATGGCGCAGGAGGCAAGGAATTTGTTGAGGCGAGTTCCTTCGTTCATGACGCCGTGGGATCAAGCGAAAAAGCGCGGGACCCGAGGGGGCTCCGCGCATTGGAGAAAGGATGGACGGGATGGATCAACCCTCGTGTTTGGTCTTTGGCAGACCGAGGGGTGAGCGGCCGGACTTCCATTCGCCGCGCTCTTTGAGGAGTTTGACGCGTTCGAAGCGCTTGAGAACGGATCGTTTGCCGCCGACCGAGGCGTTGGACTTGAGGCTGTTGTGCTTGGACATCGCGGTAAAAAAGTTAGGGATTCGCGGGGGCGGGGAGACTGGGGGGATTTGCCGCCGGTGGCAATCCGAAAAAAGAAGTTTTCGGGAAAATGTCGCTTCGCGCGTGATTGGTGGCGGATTTCAGCCAAGCAGGCTGTCGATTTGGCGGATTTGTTGCTGGCGCCAATCGGCTGGGGCGAGTGCCACTTTGAAGCCGTTTTTCGCGACTTCGGCGAGGTCGTGGTGAGAAAATCCGAGGTCGTTGGCGAGCAGTTGGTATTCGTCCTCGATGTGATTGCCGAAGCTGATCGGGTCGTCGGTGCTGACCGTGCAGGTGATGCCGGCGTCGAGGAACTGGCGGATCGGGTGGGCTTGGGCGGAGGGGACGACGCCGAGCTTCAGGTTGCTGATCGGGCACATGTCGAGTGCGACGCCCCGATCGCGGAGGAGTGAGATCAATGACGCATCTTCGATCGCGCGAGTGCCGTGCTCGATGCGGTTGACGCCGAGGGTGTCGATTGCGTAGCGGATGAAATCGGGCCCCATAAATTCTCCCGCGTGGGCTTTGGTGAATTTTCCCGCATCGCGGGCGCGTTGCCAGAGGTCGGGTGCCCAGTCGCCGACTGGAACATCCTCGGCGCCGTGGAGATCGATGCCATCGAGATTTTTCCATGTGAGCGCGTCTTCAAGTACTGTCGACATTTTTGCGGTGTAGCCATCGTGATGGATGCCGAGGAAGATCCGCACTTCGAGGCCGGAAGGGACGGCCGCGCGAATCGCATCGCAGACGGCGTGACCATCGAGGTTGAGAAAATCGATACAGCCCGAGGCAAAGCTCGTTTCGATGTAGCGTACATTGCGGGTGAGGGCATCTGCGAAGACGGCCTTTGCGCAGTCATGATAGCGATCTGGCGAGTTGAAAAAATCGGCGGCGTAGCCGAGAAGCTCGGTTTCAAAATGAGCGAAGTTGCGAAAACGGAAATCCTGTGCCCACGAGGCGGGTGGTGATTCGTATTTTCGCGGATGAGCCGTTTGAAGCAGATGCCACGGCAGCGAGCCCTCGATATGAAGGTGGGTCTCGGTCTTGGGGAGTTGATGGATCAGTTCGGCGGTGGTCATGGGCAAGTTTTGAAGGCTGAATTAGGAAAAGCATGGCCTAGCTGCGCAAACTTTGATTTTCCGCCGGATGAAATGAGCGATAAAAGGCATTGCAATCGATCAAAAATAAACAATTATTGAGCGATAAAACCATGTCTCAATCGCTCAAGCCGTGGAACTGGCAACTTCCTGACTGGCCGAATTTTCGTTATGACGAAAGAAGGCTGTTGGCCATGGAGGGTGAATTCATGCGGCTTTCGGGCGTGCATGTGGGTGTTTTTTCGCATTTGGGTGAGGAGGATCGCGAGTTGTTGCGGACTGAAATTCTCAGTGATGAGGCGATGCTGACTTCGCGCATTGAGGGGGAGGTGATGAACCGTGAGAGTCTTCAATCGTCGATTCGGCGTTTGTTTGGATTGGCTCATGACGGGCGCCGGGTCAAGCCGGCCGAGCGCGGGATATCCGAGCTTCAGGTCGATCTTTACCGCGGTTTTGCTGCGCCTTTGACGGATGAGAAATTGTTTGAGTGGCATCGCATGTGCATGCGCGGCCGTTTGGATTTGTCGATGATTGGAGCTTATCGTCGTCACGCTGAGCCGATGAGAGTCGTATCGGGGCCGGTGCATGATCCGGTTGTGCATTTTGAGGCACCGCCTTCGCGTGTAGTGCCAATTGAGATGGAAAAATTCATTCGATGGTTCAATCGGCCGATTGAACCGATGGCGGGTCTTGCCCGCGCGGGCACGGCGCATCTTTATTTCGAGTCGATACATCCATTCGAGGATGGCAATGGTCGGATTGGGCGAGCGATTGCTGAAATGGCATTGTCGCAAGCGATGGGTCAGCCGACTTTGATTGCGATTTCGGCTGTTCTTGAGAAGCGGCGTAAGTGTTATTACGAGGCGCTTCAGCAGGCCAGTCGTTCCAACGAGATTGGTGATTGGCTGGAATATTTTGGCTCGATGGTGCTCGAGGCGCAAAGACTCAGTCTCAAGCGTGTTGAGTTCCTTGTTCAGAAGACGAAGTTTTTCAACCGCTTCCGCGACTTGCTCAATCCGCGCCAGGAAAAAGTTGCGCTGCGATTTTTTCGCGAGGGTATAGAGGGCTTTGAGGGCGGACTCAGTTCGCGAAAGTATGTGAGCATCACGCAATGTTCGCCGGCGACGGCGACACGTGATTTGGCGGGACTTGTGCAAATGGGGGCGATGACGCGCAGCGGGGAGCTCAAGCATGCGCGATACTTTTTGAATCTGAGTGGAACTATGTGAGTTGCCGCTTCAGTGCCTCCTGCGGTGGTTCGATTTGCCCGGGGGCTTGCGATTTTTGGTGGGGCCGGCGGGGCTGTGTGTGGGGATTTTTTTCTTCGCGTGTTTTTTGGCGGGTGGAGTTTTGGAATTTTTTGATGTTGGGATGCCCTTGCCGGTGGGTGGGCCTGCGACGCTGAAGTCGACAAAGCGTTTTTCGCGATCGATGGCGGTGACCGTGAGCGGGACGCGCATGCCGAGTTGGATCACGATGCCGTCGGTCGAGACCCATGCCATGCGGTGGGCTTCGAGGCGCCAGCGTCCGGCGGGCAGGTCTTCGCGTTTGACCACGCCGCGGATGCCCATGTCGGGGACTTCGACCATGAGGCCCATCGGGCGCACATCGGTGACGAGCCCGTGGAAGATGTGTGGGTCGTGCATTTCCGCGACGCGCGAGAGGTAATCGAAGAGTTTGATTTGTTTCGTTTCCGCTTCCGCTTCGGCCGAGGTGCGTTCGGTGTCGGAAATGTGGCGTGAGATTTCGCGCATTTCCGCTTGTGGCGGGGTGCGGTCGTGCTTGTGCGGAGGGTTTTCGAGCAGCGGTTGAAGCGCGCGGTGGACGATGAGGTCGGCGTAGCGGCGAATGGGGCTGGTGAAATGGCAGTAGTCGCTTTTGGCGAGGCCGTAGTGGCCGATCGGTTCGGCGGAATAGGCGGCGCGTTTGAGGCTTTTGAGCAATCCGAGCTTGATGATGTGTTCGGCGGGCGAGCCTTTGGATTCGTCGAGCAACTTTTGGATGTGCGCGCGGTTGGTGAGGTCGCCGGGGCGGTAACCGTGGAGGATGGCAGTTTCGGTGTAATCGACCAGCCGTGATGGATCCGGGTCTTCGTGGATGCGGTAGATCGATGGTTTCATCCGATGGCGAAGCACGCGGGCGACCGCTTCGTTGGCGGCGAGCATGCATTCCTCGATGAGTTGATGGCTTTGGATGTGTTCGACCGGATCGGCTCCGCAGGCGCGGCCGTTTTCATCGAGGCGAATTTTAATTTCCGGCATTTCGAGATCGAGTGCGCCGCTTTCGAATCGCCTGCGGCGCATGGCGCTGGCGAGCTTCCAGCCCTCCTTGACCATCGGCACGAGTGTGGGATCGGAATTTTCCGGTGCTGGTTTACCGTCGAGAATCTCTTGCGCTTGTTCGTAGGAAAGTTTGGCGCGGCTGTGGATCACCGCGTCGATGAACGACGCGCGGATGATTTCGCCTTTGGCGGAAATTTCCATGAGCGCGCATTTCGTGAGTCGGGCGACATCGGGCTTGAGCGAGCAGATGCCGTTGCTGAGTTCCACCGGCAGCATCGGCAGCACACGATCGACGAGGTAAGTTGAGTTGCCGCGCTCGACAGCCTCCTTGTCCATCACCGAGCCGGGCTTGATGTAGTGCGAGACATCAGCGATGTGCACGGCGAGCAGCCAGCCATCGCGTTTTTTCTCGAGCCAGATCGCATCGTCGTGGTCTTTCGCATCGGCGGGGTCGATGGTGATCACGAGCTTGTCGCGCCAGTCCTTGCGGCGTGCGATTTCGTCGGCATCGGGTTCTTCCGGTACGCTGCGTGCGGCGGCGAGCACCTCATCGGGAAACGAGGTGCGCAGGCCGAAGCGGTGGATGACCGAGTTCATGTCGACGCCCGGGTCGCCGGGCCAGCCGAGAACCTCGATGATGCGGCCGCGCGGCGGGTGGTTGGGGTCATCCCAGTTTTCCACATCGACGACGACCAGTTGGCCGGGCTGCGCGGTGGTGTCGCCCGTGATGTCGACTGTGCCGTCGATCGCCTTGTCCTGGCATTCGACCCAGCCGAACTTGCGGTTTTGGCGATAGGTGCCGACGAGGCGGCCCGACCTGCGGGCGAGGACTTTTTCGACGCGGCCGCGGATTTCATCGGGCTGGGTCGGGAAGAGCTCGCCGCGAGTGCGCGGGAGGCGCTTGGGGCTGGGTTTGGCGATGGAAATCATCACGCGGTCGCCATCGAGGGAGGTGCCGCAATCGCGGCGTGGGACATGGATGCGCGAGTTCGTAGCGAGGTCGATCCCGGTGGCGAGGTTTGATTCGTCGGTGGCATCGGGGAAAAAGAACGCGTGGCCTTTCGGGTGGAACTTCAGCGTGCCGACGAGCGAGTTGCCGCCTTGGGCGCGCAGAAGATAGCAGGATTTTTTGCCCTCGTGAATGTCACCGGCGCCGACGAGTCCTTCGATCGCTTTGCGGAGCTCGGCGCGTTGGTCGCTGGGCACCTTGAGCTGGTGGGCCAGGTCCGACTTTGTCATCGGCTGTGACGGATGCGCCCGCATGTGGGCCAGGATCGCGTCGCTCAAAGTTTTGCGGGTCATGGACGGATTGTGTGCGCAGCCGCGCCCTCCCGCAACGGCAAAGCGCCCGCCAAGGAAACTGTTGCGATGAGAGGGGATAGGGTTTAAGAGTTCCTGTGTCGCATGAATGATTTCCTGCGGCCTCAAAGGTTGCCAATGAACCCACCGCTACAACATCCAATTCAATCCATTATGAAAACCCGTTCCGTGCGCGCCAATCGCGGCTTCACTCTCATTGAACTCCTTGTGGTCATTGCCATCATCGCCGTGCTCGCGGGTGTTGGTTTTTCAGCAGGTGGTTCAGCGATTCAAAAGGCGAAGAAAACCACCTGCCTTGCCGCAGCGGTATCGATCGAAAGCGCGGTGAACAATTTCTACACCGAGTATGGAAGCATGCCGAGCGCTGGCACGGGCGATACGACAGTGAAAACAGATGGGGCGGGCATCAATCTCCTGAAAACTTTGCTCGGCATGGATACGGTGCTGAATCCCCGCAGCATCAAGTTTCTATCGGCGAAGGAAGGCAAGGCTAACAAGAATGGCCTGATCTACGATGCGTCAGGAAACAATATTACTGGCATGTATGACCCATGGGGTGGTCCATACAATGTCATTTTGGACCTTGATTATAACGAGAAGGTTGCGCCTGCTCCAAGTGCTGGCGGAGGTGCGACACTAAACGGTCGTCGCGCCGCGGTATGGAGCAATGGTGCTGATGGAGTCCCCACTGGTGGTAAAGCCACTGATGATGTAAAAACCTGGGGCCAATAAGCTGGCCTTGATCAGCGCACTACCTCGGTGCCGATGCCTCCATCGGTGAAGATTTCTAGCAGGAGCGCGTGGGGTTGGCGTCCGTCGATGAAGTGGACTTTGCGGACGCCGGCGTTGAGAGCGTCGATGGCGCTGCGGATTTTTGGGATCATGCCGCCGGAGATCGTGCCGTCGGCGATCATTGTGTCGGCGTCCTTGCGGTTGACCGAATGAATGAGCGATGAGGGATCCTTAGGGTCGGAGAGCAGGCCCGGGACGTCGGAGAGGTAGACGAGTTTCGCGACGCGGAGTTCTTTGGCGAGTGCGGCGGCGGCGAGGTCGGCGTTGATGTTGAGGGGGCGGCCTGTGGCGAGTTCTGCAGCAAGGGGTGAGATGACTGGCACGATACCGGCTTGGTGGGCGGCATCCATGTGGGCGAGTTGGCAGCCGACGACTTCGCCGACGCGGCCGACATCGACCAAGCTGCCATCGGGTCCGGCGACCTTGGTTTTTTCGCCGAGGAACACATCGTTGCCCGGGATGCCTACGGCTTTGCCGCCGAACTCACGGATCATGCGCACGAGGTTCGGGTTGATTTCCTCCGAGAGCACGCGGGCGACGATGTCGATCGCCTCATCGGTCGTGACGCGAAAGCCACCGACAAATTTCGCCTCGAGTCCGGCCTTTTCCATGGCTGCGGAAATCGACTTGCCGCCGCCGTGGACGACGATCGGGTTGATGCCTGCGACTTCGAGAAAGACGATGTCGCGCATGACCTTGGCGACAAGCTCTGGGTCTTCCATCGCGGATCCGCCCATTTTGATGAGGAAAGTTTTGCCGCGAAATGCCTGGAGATAAGGCAGGGCTTCGATCAGGGCGTTGGCTTTGTCGATCGGGTTCATGACTTTTTGGGGTCGGGGATCAGTGAGGAGATGATGAATGCCGCGGTCACGGAAGCAAGTGCGGCCAGGCCTGGTAGCCAGGTGGTGGCGAGTGATGCGGCGATGAATTGCGTGGCAATGAGGGTCGCGGCAATCGTCAGCAGCATGACATTTCTCGGGAAAATGGCGAGAGCGGATGCGGCCGAAAGAATGAGCGAGAGGGCGATAAGAAGAGCTATTTCGCGTGGCGTATCGAGTCGTTGGCAGGTGAATGCCTGACGCGTGCCGGCATCGGAAATGATCGATGAGACCACCTGTGGCACCTGTTCGGAAAATTGGAGCGTGGCGGGATCGGCGGTGCTGCGCGCATCAAGCACGATGAGCGGTGCGCGAGGGTTGCGCTGCAGGAGATCGGCATTGGCATCGATCAGTTTGGCGGCGGGGATGGGTGCGGGCGTTGCTGTTTTTGAGGCGTCGGAGATCAGGCGACCGAAGGCATCGATGGGGAGGATCGGACCTTGCGGGCTGAGGGTGATCGAGGTGCCGCAGTGGACCTCGATGCCGGTGATGGGTAGACCGAGTTGTTGTGCGGCGACGACGAGTGGAAAGGCGAAGATTACGCGGTCATCCCAGCGTGCGATGAGCGGTGAGGCTCCTTCTTGCGACAGCGAGTCGAGGCTTTGGAATCCTGCCATGGTGTTTTCGCGGCCGAGGATCGTGCCTCGCACGGCTATGCGATTTACGATTGGAAGCAGCGAACTGTCGCCGATCACCTCCGTCATCGGTATTGATGCTCGAAGGAATGCTGAAGGCATGGGTTCGCTGGTGGTGCCGCGGGTGAGGGGGGCTGCCATGGTGACGGATTCGAAGCGGCCGATGGTTTTTGCGAGGGCGGTAAGGCCGATGGTGTCGGGTTCGTCCCATGCGAAGACGGCGGCGATGGCGGTTTTTTTTTCGCCGAGGCGGTGGAGGTTGTTGAGGAGCACCGCGACATCGATTGGCGATGGCGGAAAATTTTGAAAGATGCTGTCCGGGTCATCGTCGATGGCGATGATCGCCGGCGAGACGATTTGTTTTTTGGAGGATTTTGCGGCCGATGTTTGCAGGCTCCATGGTTCATCGTGGCTGCCGGTCCCGGATACCAGCCATGGCGGGTTGATGACGCTGGAGGCAATGAATTCGAAGGCGCTGCGATCGGCCTTGGTGCCGGGCAATTGTTTCCAGCACGCGAGCGAGGCAGCGAGTGCGGCAATCAACACCCAGAGCGGGCGATGGATCGAAATTTTCACGGTTGGGGGATCGCGGCGAGCACGGATGCGAGCGGGGCCTCGAGAGGGGTCTTGGCAGTGGCTTCGCCAAGCAGGCGTGCGGCGGTGACGATGTGCGGGCGGTACCATTCGTCGCCGCGATTGCGCAGGATGTTGGCATAGGCGCCGAGTGCCTGCATGAGCCGTTGGGCGGCACACTGATTGAACAGCGAAGCTTCCGGGCGTTCGTCGGAAATGTCTTCCCAAAGTTCGAGCAAGGCCTCGCGTTCGTCGGCGCTGTGATCGAGATAGGGATCAAAAATCAACGACGCGAGATCGTACTCTTGGCGACCGCGACGCAGGCCTTGGAAATCGATCATCCAAATTTTGTCATCCTTCACCAACAGGTTTTGCGATTGGAAATCGCGATGGACGAGGTGCCGCGCGGTGGTTCCGAGGCTTTCCGCGAGCGAACTGAAAATGGGGTTTTTGCGAAGCGGTCCGGCATCCATGCCGAGGTAGTCCTTGACGAGGTGTTCGAAGAAATACTCCTGTTCCCAGCGATAAAGCCGCGCATCGAAGGCCGGCATGAGATGAAAGTCCTTGGGGGTCTTTGCGTAGAAGAGCCGGTCGACTTGCTCGAAGGCCGAGCGGTAAAACGGAAGGCGCGAGGAGAAGGGTTGGTCTTTCAGTGAGAGCAGGTCGGTATCGCCAAGGTCCTCGACGAGGGCGACGCGGTAGCGCGAGCGATCGTGGATGATGGCGGGCACTCGAAGTTTTGCCTGTTTGAGAAATTGCGCGACGGGGATGAACTGCGAGTTGTCTTCGCGTTCTTCGGTCCAATGGATGCCGATGAAGGTTTCGTGGTTGGGTGCCTTGACGCGCACGATCGTGCGGCCCGACGCGCCGCGTTTGATGGGGATGAGCGTGATGGGCACGGTTGGGTCCACGCCGAGAAATTGACGGGCGGTGGAGAGGATCGCTTCAGTTGGCATGGGCGGCCCCACAATAGGGTGGAAAATGCTCTTTGTGCCAAGGCAAAATCCGCCGCTCATTCGTGGTGATAAAACCACAACAAGACGAGCAGGCCGGTGCCGATGCTCCACAAAATCCAGCTATTTGAAATGAAGTAGGGATAGGCCATTAGGGCGACCCCGATCGCGCGCGGTTGTCACAATTCGAGCTTTCTCCCGTAGGAAAATGCCCCCATGCCGATCGTGCCCAAAACCAGGCCGGCGAGGAGGTTGTAGGGATTGAGGCTCATGGTGAAAGCAAGGCAGCCTTAGCGCGCAAGGCTGTGAATTCAACCCATCATGATTTTTCTCAGTGTCGGCTTGTGTCGCCGCATGAAAGGTTCCATTTCAAGGGCATGCGATTGCTGCTGATCGGTCACGGGTATCTGGGTGCGGCGGTGGCGCGTGTGTTTCGCGAGGCGGCGTGGGAGGTGTGCTCGTTTTCGCTTTCCGGTGGCGAGGGATCGCTGGCCTGTGATGTGGCGGACTGCGCGGCGGTGGATCATTTGCCGGTAGCGGATTTCATCATTCATTGCGCGGCATCCGGTCGCGGTGGTGCCGAGGCCTACCAGCGGGTGTACGTCGATGGCTGCCGGAACTTGGTAGAAAAATTTCCCGGTGTTCCGATTTTGTTCACCTCTAGCACATCGGTATATTCGCAGACGGATGGTTCCGTGGTGACCGAGGAAAGCCCGACCGAGCCTGATCGCGAGACCGGTCGTTTGCTGTTGGAAGCCGAGCGCATCACGCTCGATGCTGGTGGCCTCGTTGCGCGTCTGGCGGGCATTTACGGACCGGGCCGCAGTGTGATTTTGCGGAAATTTTTATCGGGCGAAGCAGTGATCGAAGAGGACGGTCGGAGATATTTGAATCAGATCCATCGCGATGATGCAGCGCGGGCGATTTTGCATTTGGCGACGGATGGCGCGCGGAGAGGTGTTTTCAATGTTTGCGATTCGAGACCGCTGACGCAGTTGGAGTGTTATCAAAAGCTCAGTGAAATTTTCAATCGTCCGCTACCGCCAAGCGGTCCGCGCGATCTTGATCGCAAGCGTGGTTGGACGCACAAGCGCGTGTCGAATGTGAAGTTGATTGCCAGCGGGTGGCGGCCGGAATTTTCCTGCTTTACTGATGCGGTCGAGAGTATCGCGCCTACCTTGTGAGTGTGGTGGGAGTCCGTGAAAAAACGATCGGCTGTGACGGGAGTCCGTCACAGCCGATGGTCTTGACCGAAGCGTCTCTTTGGGAAGCTCCAGTCGATTCGGGGGGAGAAAGTTTATCAGGTTTGCGCCGATGGGGTCATGGAATGTGCATCTCTGACATCGCCGACTGCACGCCCATCATAGCCGGATGCCGGCGTTTGGCCATTGGTGGCGTTTCGCATCGGGCGTAGGTTGGATTGCGATGAACGCGTAGGGGAATTACCTATGCCCTTAGCGCGGCTTGAAAGGACTGAGCCATTGGATTGGCGGTGATGGTCGAGAAATGTGAGGTCGAAAAACGGAATTTTCACGGCATGTAATAGGGATAGACGGAACCTGGTGGCGCGGCCTTGCGGTAACGCGAGTGGAGGAAGGTGACGATGTCGGTCAGTTGGGTGACGCTCATGGCGTCGTTGAAAGATGGCATGGGCGAAGGGGCTTGGTTGTCATTGGGCTTTGCGGGGCGGGCAGAATATGCGGGGGCGATGCCGTGCTGTGGTTGGGTGATGGCGGTGACGAGCTCGCCGTAGGATTTTACGCGGCGGACCTCACCCCCGAGCTCGAATTGCACTTCCGCTGCCGCGACGGGTTTGGACATGCCTTCGCCTGCCACCGTATGACAATGGTTGCATTTCATATCCTGAAATGTCCGTCGTCCGTTTTCCTCGCTGCCTTCGGGAAGTCGGAAACCCTTCGCCATGCGAGACGGGCGGTCCTTGCAGGATGAGCCGATTGCGATGATGGCAAGCAGTGCGGCAATTTGCGGGTTTTTTACCGAGCTCATGATCCGATGAATCTAAAGCTCGAAACCATGATCCGAAATGCGTGCGGGTGATGATTCAAATTGAGCGATTCCTGCGATGCGATTGCGCGCATCACGCATGTGTAGTCGCTCAACTTTTGATCATGCCGATTTCCACCCAGCGGATCGCGTAGCGGGTTAGCTCATTGCCATCGCCGAGGCCGAGTTTTTCGCGGATGTGTGCGCGATGCGCGTCGAGCGTGCGCGGGCTGATGCCGAGGCGGCAGGCGATGTCGTGATTGCCCTTGGCGCTGCCGATTAGTTCGAAGACCTCCATTTCACGGTCGGTGAGGCGCTCAAGCGGGAAGCTGGGTTTGGCTTGTGGCCTTCCTGGTGAGAGCGTTTGCAGGAAGTGGGTGGTGACCGCGGGGCTTGCAAAGACGCCGCCGTCTAGCACGGTGCGGATTGCTTTGAGCAGATGATCAGGTGGCGCATCCTTCATCACATAGCCGCGGCCACCGGCACGCAGGACGCGCTCGGCGTAAAACAACTCATCGTGCATCGAGAGCACAATGGTTGGGATTTCCGGATGGGTGGCGCCGAGGTCCTTGATGAGCTCGAGTCCGTTGCGGCCCGGAAGTGTGAGGTCGGTGATCACGAGGTTCGGCTTTTCGGCTTCGACCATCGCAAGCGCTTCCTGCACGGAGCTTGCGGCACCGCATACTGTCATGCCCGATTCGCTGGAGATCAGCCGGGTCAGTCCCTCACGCAAGAGGGGGTGATCGTCAACAAGAAGAATGCGGTTCATTTGGAATAACTTACTACTCTGTGTGTCGTTTTCATGAATACAAGAAAAATGATGTGGCGTCGGGGTTATTTGAAGAGATCGAGAAAGCGGTCTTCGAATTCGCCAAAGGCCCCAAGTCGGTCGAGTTCCTGTTTCAGCTCGTAGGCGCGGGACTTGTCTTCGCGCGCGACCTGAAACAAATGGTCGATGTTTTGGCGTTCTTTTTGACCGAGACGGGTGGGGTTGCTTTCGGGTGTCGATTGCAAGGCATGTCGCTGTTCAGGTTCAATGTTTTCTACAGTGTGTTCCATCCGGATGAGGAAGTCCTCAAGTGTTTTCTCGACATTTTTCGCGTGGGTTTGCAGTTCGCCGAGATCGAGTTCGATGCCTGCCATGACCGAAAAAAATTCGAGCACGGCAAGGGATGCCTTGGGGAAGGGGATCTGCGAAAATACATGCGGGATCTCGCCAAGCAGGCAGCCGCCTGAGAGCCCACTGCCCGCGGCCATGCCGAGCAGCACGCCGTTGAGCCCGCTGATGGTTCCGCTTTCGAGCAGGTTGAGGTCGAGTTGTTTGAATTGGGCGAGCGTGTCGCCTTCGATGGCGGCACCGAAGACGCGCGAGGGGTTTTTCGGGCGCATTTGGGTGGCCATTGCCGCAAAGGTGAAGACGCGTGTGACGCCGAGTAATTTTGCTTCTTCGATGAGGCGTCGGCAGAACGCTGCACCTTTGACCGGCGGCTGTGCTTCACCGATGAAGACAATGAGGTCGTGTTGTTTGTTGGGGTCGTTCCAAAGAAACAGGCGGCTGCGTGGAAGCCTGCGGCTGACGATGAGCCCATCCTTTACTTCGATGTGCTCGAGATCAAAAAATTCCGCAGCGGGAAATTCGATGAGCAGGTGCATGCCGAGTTTTGCCATCAAGTAGTAGCCGGCGCTGATAGCCACGCCGCTCATGCCCGGCCATGCGGCAACGAGCCATGGGTCGTGGAGTTTTTCTTCGTTGGGCATGCTTGTCAGTCGCTGGTCGTCTGAATCGTTTTTCAAAATGGTGTTTTCCCCACGCGCAGTGCGCGCAAGAAAGGTCAGCATTTCGCAGTGCTGCGGAAATTAAAGGAAACGCTCCTCCATCTCCGGCAGCGGGCAGCGGGTGAGATCGGAGCTCACCGTGTATTCGAGCGACTGGCGCGCATCGACAGGCAGCATGCTTTCCAGGCGCGGCAGAATTGAGCGCGGCGCGGCGAGCACCCAGATCGGATGATCCTCCTCGCGCACAATTTCGCCGATGCGCGTGGCGACGCGCCGCATGGCATTGCGTTCGATCTCATCCTTGAGTTCGTGTTCCTCGCCGTACGACATGCCACCGTCGACGCCGACGGCATTGCCCTGGCTGAAGCGCCCCGCTTTGTCGGTTACCCATTCCTGCACTGACAACACATGCTCTTTGCCTGATTCGGTTGGTTCCTCCAGCAGGTGTTCTTGATCGATGGGGTCGAGCCCGGCCTCGCGATATTTTAGCACGCGGATCCGGCCAAGGTTGGCGGCAATGATGAGCTTCTTCATGAAATTGGAAGTGATGCGACGCCCGCAGTGGGTGCCGTCTTCCAGTCTCGCTCAGACCATGGTTTTGCGCATGGGAAAAGCTCTGCGCGATCCACCTGATGTGAATCAGTGAAACCACCTATGGCGGGCGTTCAAAAATTTCGCGACGGCCGCAAAAAATATTCAGCCCTTCCAAAGCATGCGTGCGCCGAATGCCAGCAGCAGGCAACCGAAGATGCGGGTGAGCACCGGATTGGAAAGCGAGCGCATCAGGTCACTGCCAAACCACGCGGCCACGGCCGAAGCGATGGCGGCTATCACCGCTGTTTTCCAATCGATCATGCCGGGGGTGCGGGCGTTGTTGGCGGTGGCAGCGATCGCGGTGATGATGATAACGGCAAGCGATGTTGCCACGGCTTGCTTGTGATGGTGGCCGAGTAGGCCGACAAATGCCGGCACCATCAGGATGCCGCCGCCAACGCCGCAGAGGGCGCCCAGCAAGCCGGCGGCGAGGCCGATGAGAATGGTCAGCAGGGTGAGCTTCACGGTGGCGGTTGGTCAGCGGGATTTGTGCGCGCCTTTCCTTGCGGCGCTGATTTCGACGATGAGCCGATGAAGGATGAGGCGGTGATCGAGGCCGGTGGTGACCAGTGATTGATCGGCCTTGAGGGTAGCCTCCATGATGTGACGCAGGCTATCGAGATCGAAATGCTTTGCGTGTTCTGCAGCGAGAAAGATCGGATAAACATTCACGCCCGATCCGTCCTTTTTGCGCGGCAACCACGCGCGATCCATTTCCGGGAGACGGTTTAGCGCGCCGGTGAAGGCATTGTAGCTGGTGGCGGGCGCCTTGAATTCATCCATGATCAGACGCGCGAGAAACAGGTTGCGCACGGTGTTGATGATCGATGCGCGCATGATGCCGATGGCGGATTCGTCGGCTTCGAGCAGGTGGTCGACGAGCTGAATCGCATGCGCGGCATCGCCCCTCTGGATCGCGCGGCCGGTTTCAAAAACAGCGGCTTCGCGGCTGAGCGGCACCAGCTGGTGGACATCGGCAGTGGTGACCTTGCGGCGTTGCAAGCCGAGAAACAGATCGAGCTTTTCCAGCTCGCTGCGGATTTGTTGCGATTGTTCGCCCGCGAGCATCACGAACAATTCGAGGGCCTCGTCGTCGAATTGCAGTCCAAGTTGCCGCGCCATGCCGGAGACCAGCGATGCCACCTGATCCTGCCAATCGTCGCGGTTGGTATCGATGCGGTCGTGGATGCGGACCTCGGCGGATTTTTCGATGAACTTCCAAAACGCGC
>Ga0208595_1000248_pt1 | contig 21136 bp, 18 predicted proteins | sample LakMenEpi28Jun11_FD_150742 | JGI IMG/M metagenome (GOLD analysis project Ga0208595, IMG submission 150742) | Freshwater microbial communities from Lake Mendota, WI - 28JUN2011 deep hole epilimnion (SPAdes) | ecosystem: Environmental > Aquatic > Freshwater > Lake > Epilimnion/Euphotic zone ...
GGATTAAAAAAAGAGATATGTCAGTACAAAACTACTGTCCACACACACCCAACCCTCTCCCGCAAGGGGAGAAGGCTTTAGAGAGAAGCCAAAATGTCTGATTACAACCTCATCGTCCTTGGTTCCGGTCCCGGTGGTTATGTTGCCGCCATCCGCGCCGTGCAACTCGGCCTCAAAACCGCGATTGTCGAGCGGGAGAATCTCGGCGGTATTTGCCTTAACTGGGGTTGCATCCCGACCAAGGCGCTGCTGCGCTCGGCGGAGATTTATCATTATATGCAGCATGCGGGCGATTATGGCCTGTCCGCCGCCAATATCAGCGCGGATATTGACGCCGTGGTGAAACGGTCGCGTGGTGTGGCCAAGCAGCTAAATCAGGGCGTCGCGCATCTGATGAAGAAGAACAAGATCACTGTTCATATGGGCGACGGCAAGTTGATCGCCGCGAACACATTGACCGTTACCAAGGATGGCAAGACCGAGGAGTTGACCGCAAAGAACATCATCCTCGCCACCGGCGCACGGGCGCGGGATTTGCCCTTTGCGCCTGCCGATGGAAAGCGCATCTGGACCTATCGCCACGCGATGGTGCCGCCCGAAATACCGAAGAAGCTGCTCGTTATTGGGTCCGGTGCGATTGGCATCGAGTTTGCGAGTTTCTACAATGACATGGGAGCCGAAGTAACCGTCGTCGAAATGCTGGATCGCATCGTGCCGGTCGAGGACGCCGATGTCTCCATTTTCCTAGAAAAGGCGCTGACCAAACAGGGCATGAAGATCATGACCGGGGCAGGGGTCGAAAGCCTGAAAGCCAGCACTACGGGCGTTTCCGCTGCGATCAAGGGCAAGGACGGCAAGGTCGCCCAATCGGAATTTACGCATTGTATCGTTGCCATTGGCATAGTCCCCAATACCGAAAATATCGGGTTGGAAGCGCTTGGCGTCGAAATGGATCGCGGCTTCCTGAAAACCGACCCGATGTGCCGCACAAACGTGCCCGGCCTGTGGGCGATTGGCGACATTACCGCCCCGCCTTGGTTGGCGCATAAGGCAAGCCATGAAGGCGTGATTGCAGCCGAAGCCATCGCCGGCGGCCACCCAGTTGCCATGGACCCGCTGAACATCCCCGGTTGCACTTATTGCCATCCGCAAATCGCAAGTGTCGGCCTGACCGAGGCCAAAGCAAAAGAGGCTGGCTACGACGTCAAGGTTGGCAATTTCCCGTTCTTGGGTAATGGCAAGGCAATTGCGTTGGGCGAGGCAGAAGGCTTTATCAAAACCGTCTTCGACGCCAAGACCGGTGAGTTGCTTGGCGCGCATATGGTTGGCGCGGAAGTCACTGAGCTGATCCAAGGCTACACCATCGGCAAGACCGCCGAATTGGTAGAGGCCGATTTCATGCACACCGTCTTCCCGCATCCAACATTGAGCGAGATGATGCACGAGAGTGTGCTCGGCGCTTACGGCAAGATGATTCATATGTGAGGCAAGGTTGGGACCAATACAACCGTCACCCTGAACTTGGTTCAGGGTCTATTGTGCCTTTCTAACGTCGGCTTGAGTCGCAATATGGATAATGGCGCGACAGTCACCGAAGGTGAAGCAAGTTCAGGATAACGTCCATGATATAAGGACGACGACGTTTTCGCTGTCCTACACGTCCATTTTTTGCCATCCTTTCCGGCAACTGGAATATGTAGGAAAAACGGGTATGTTATTTAGTGTGAACTTGCTGAAGAATCTGCGGGTCTTGGCGGTTTCAGGCGTCGCGATTTTGTCCTCGACTGCACAAGCGCAGACAACGGTCATTACTGCCGACAAGATGGTCGATGTTTTGAACGGTAAAACGGTTGATTTTCCGGCTGTTTTTGTCGGTGCAGATGGCCGCATCACCAATATCGCCGATGCCCGCACGGTAAAATGGGGCAGCGACGTTACGCATATCGACATGTCCGGCAAAACCATATTGCCCGGCCTCATTGACATGCATGTCCATCTCGATAGCCCCGCTGATATTGGTGGCTATCGCGGCCTTGAATTTACCGACAGCTTCTGGGGCATGTCGGCCGTCGGCGCAGCGCAAGCCATGCTTAAGGCTGGCTTTACCACCGTGCGCAATGTTGGGGCGGAAAACCGCAATGACATTGGCCTGAAACAAGCCATTGAAAACGGCTATGCGATTGGTCCGCGGATCGTACCAGCAGGCTATTCCATCGGCGCAACGGGCGGTCATTGCGACTCGACATTCCTCCCGCCAAGCCTTGAGGGCGCTTCCAAGGAAGAGGGCATCGCCGATAGCGAGGACGAACTGCGCTACGAAGTCCGCCGCCAGCGTAAATATGGCGCTGAAGTCATCAAGGTCTGCGCCACGGGCGGGGTGTTCTCGCGCAATACCGAACCAGGTCAGCAGCAACTTTCCGAACGTGAATTACGCGTAATCGCCGATGAGGCGCATCAATGGGGCCTGCGCGTTGCGGCACATGCGCATGGTGGAGACGGCATTAAGGCCGCGATCAAGGCGGGCATCGATACGATTGAACATGCAAGCCTTGTCGACGATGAAGGCATAAAACTTGCCGCCGCGCGCGTGCGTCCTGTGTGGTTCTCGATGGATATCTTCAACACCGACTATACCCAAGCCGAAGGCGCGAAAAACGGCGTGTTGGAGGACAATCTGCGCAAGGACCGCGAAGTTGGGCAGATTCAGCGCGACAATTTCCGTAAAGCGCACAAAGCTGGCGTGAAGATGGTCTTTGCCTCCGATGCGGGCGTGATGCCGCACGGGCTTGTCGGCGGACAGTTCAAGGTCATGGTCGAATATGGCATGACCCCGATTGAGGCCATTCAGGCAGCAACCCGGAACGCCGCGCAAGCGCTTGGCCGAGAAAAGGATGTCGGTGCGATTGCCATTGGCCGCTTTGCCGATATCATCGCTGTCGATGGCGATCCTTTGGCCGATGTGCGGGAACTGGAGTCGGTCGACGCGGTTGTAAAGGGCGGCAAAATCGTCCGGTGAACGCGCGTAACCAATCTGCTATAGCGCATTGATTGCGCAGTAACGGTTGTGTAAACTATGTCATCAGCGGTCTCAGAACCGTATGGGAATGAACATCAGGGAATTTGAAACATGATCACACTCATCGCAACCGCACTGCTCAGCATGGCCGCCATGAAGGGCGACGCCGTGGACAACGCGCGCAAGGCATTCAACAACTGCATGATTGAAGTCCACAATGTTGCAGTTTCAGAGAAAGTAACCCCAACCGCGTTCATCAAAACATCCGATGAGGCATGCCCGACAGAACGCGCAGCCTATAAGGCGATACTGGTGAAGGCCGAGCGGTCTTATGGTTCAAGCCTAGCCGACGCGGAGAAGTTTGCTGCCGAAGAGATCCAGATACTGGTCGACTCGGTGGTGACGAGCTTTAATGAAAATGTTGAGGGTGGGTCGAAGTTAACGCCGGAGAAATAAGGGCTGCAACACACAATGTTGGTGACTCGTTAAGTCGCCACAAATGGACTTAACGCAAACAAAATTCAAGTAATCACGTTAGCGCACTGAATTAATTGTATTTTTCCATTTTATCGCTTATCCGGCAACCTCAGCTCGACACACATTGCCCCGGAATTTGATCAAGCGGGCGGGTTTGAACGCCCAATTTGCCTAGCCTTGCCAAGAGGCGCAACATTGATCGGTAAAGAGCGTATACGCAAGTGATAGCCAAGGGACTGACGGGGGGTCGCAACTAATGCCTATATGGGACAGGTGGATTGGACGTGAAGAAGTGCGGGCAGATCGCATCGACGTTGGCCTGCTGGCGCGCTGGCTTGCCACCTTTGATCGCACGGCAAGCGGCGATGGCACGGTGCCGCAGGGGTTACATTGGTGCCTATGCGTGCCGGACGCAGCGACGGCACAACTGGGTCCAGACGGACACCCCGCGCGTGATGGCAGCCCGAAAAGCTTTCTTCCACCCGTGCCGTTGCCGCGCCGCATGTGGGCATCCAGCAAAGTAGATTTTTTTACGCCCCTGCAATTGGGTGAAGCCGTTACCCGCACGTCGCGCATCCAATCCATCACCGAAAAATCAGGCGCATCGGGCCAGTTGTTTTTTGTCGATGTCACCCATGAAACTTTTGGTGAAGCCGGTATTGCGGTTCGTGAGATACAAAGCATTGTGTATCGCGAAGCCGCCGCTCCCGACGCTGCTTTATCACCGCCTAAAAATGGCGTGGGCAGATTCGATGCAGAGGGTTGGAGCAAACACCGCATGCTCATTCCAAGCGAACCGCTTTTATTTCGCTTCTCCGCGCTGACCTTCAACAGCCACCGCATCCATTATGACCTGCCTTATGCGCAAGGGGAAGAGCGCTATCGCGGCCTTGTCGTTCATGGTCCGTTGACGGCGACATTATTACTGGATTTGGCGCGACGGGAATATGGCGACAATGCATTGGCACATTTTTCCTTCCGGGGCCTTTCGCCAGCAATCTGTGGCGAAGCTTTGCATCTTGTGATGCGCGGGAAGGGCGATGATATCGAAATGGCCGCTTTTGCCGCTGACGGACGGCAAGTGACCGCTGCAAAGGCTCAAAGGAAACAATAGAATGCCAGAAAGCCTGGATATTATCGAAATACGCCGAGCGGTGCAGGTATTATGTGCGGAGTTTCCCGGCGAATACTGGCGCGCGAAAGACAGCGACAGGGCGTATCCCCGCGAGTTTGTAGACGCGCTTACCAAGGCATGGTTTCTCGCCGCAATGTACATTATGAACACCCTGCTGAAATATGGCCGCGCGGCTTTGGCTTTGCCGAAGAATATGATGTCGAACGCAAATTCCGCGAAGCCCGGCTTTATACCGTCGCTCCGATCAGCACCAACCTGATCCTCAGCTATCTTGCCGGGCACGTCCTCGGTCTTCCGCGCAGCTACTGATTGTAAGGACATCCCCATGAATTTCGAACTCGCGCAAGAGCATCAGATGCTCAAAGACCTTGTCCGCAAATTTGTGGACTCCCAACTCATGCCGCTGGAAAGCGGCGTGTTGGCAAGCGAGACCGCAGGTAAAGGCAGCTATCTGACCGCGCAAGAGCAGGCGCGGGTCGACCTTGTGTCGAAGGATATGGGGCTGTGGGGACTCGATGCGCCGGAGGAAGTGGGCGGCATGAACCTGCCGATGGTCGCCATGGTTGGCGTTGGCGAAGAACTTGGACGGACCGTCACCCCTTACACAATCCCGCCAGATTCCCCCAATTTGCGCATGATGATGGCTGCGGCGGATGAAAAGCAGCGCGAACATTATCTGGCACCCTATGTGCGCGGCGAGACGATCTCTGCCATTGGTATATCGGAACCGGGCGCTGGAGCCGACCCGCAATTGATGAAGACTACCGCAGTTCAGGATGGCGACGACTGGATTATCAACGGTCGCAAAATCTGGATCACAAAGGCGGACGAGGCCGATTTTACCATCTTGATGGCCGTGACGGACAAAAATGCCGAAGGCCGGAATGGCATGTCGGCATTTCTGGTCGACCGCGAAACGCCGGGCTTCAACGTTCTGCGTAAAATTCCGATGATTGACGGCACCGCGACTTATGAAATTGCGCTCGACGATTGCCGCGTTCCAGGCTGGAAATTGCTGGGCAAACGCGGACAGGGGTTTTTGCCGATGCAAGTCCGGTTGGGCACAAGACGGATTGAAATGGCGTCTTGGTCGATTGGCATGGCGCAGCGCGCGCTTGATATGATGATCGAATATGCGCCGCAACGCGTGACCTTTGGCAAAGCTTTATCATCCCGCCAAACGGTACAGAATTGGGTTTCTGACGCCGCCACGCGGATTCATGCCATGCGGTTGATGACCTATGATTGCGCGTGGAAAATGGACGAAGGGCGTGACACCAGACAAGAAATTTCGATGATCAAATCCTATTGCACCGAAACGGCCTATGACATTGTCGACCATGCGATGCAGATGTTTGGCGCGATGGGCATGACGCGCGAAATGCCGCTTTATCTGCTTTCCAACAAATTGCGGACGATGCGCATTTATGATGGGCCAAGCGAGATTCACAATTGGGTGGTCGCACGCGACTTGCTCGGAACGCGCGACTGAATTAGGCGATGGCAGGACAAGCGCCGGAGGAGGGCGCGTAATGATGACGTATGAAACGATCACTTTGGATGTTGCCGACAGGATCGCAACCATCACCCTCAACCGGCCCGAACGCATGAACGCGTGTTCGCTCGAAATGGCGGGGGAAATAAATGATGCCGTTTCCAATGGTCTTGGCGATGCACGGTGTCTTGTCCTTACCGGCACAGGACGTGGCTTTTGTTCCGGCGCAGACCTCTCCGCTCGCGGCGACCGAGCAGTTAATCGGGGGGAGGGCAGCTACATCGCACTGACCCGGCATTATAACCCGCTGATGATGAACCTTGCGCGTCTGAATATGCCCATCGTCACCGCCATCAACGGCGCGGCGGCGGGGGTTGGCTGCTCCATCGGTCTATGCGGCGATTTTGTCATTGCCGGCAAGTCCGGCTATTTCCTTCAGGCGTTTGTGAATATCGGCCTCGTCCCCGACGGAGGTGCATCGTGGATGCTACCCCGCTTGGTTGGCAAAGCGCGCGCAACAGAAATGATGATGCTCGGGGAGAAAATCAGCGGTGAAAAAGCGGCGGATTGGGGCATGATCTACAAATGCGTGGAAGATGTAGTGTTGCACGCAGAAGCCCGCGCTCTTGCGACCCGTCTCGCCAACGGCCCCACAGTGGCCTATGCGGTGATGCGCAAAAATATCCTAACCGCACTGGAAAACTCATACGCCGAACAATTGCTGGCCGAAGCCGAAGGGCAGAGGATCGCAGGAAGCACCGCCGACGCAAAAGAAGGCGCGCGGGCTTTCGTGGAAAAGCGCAAAGCAGGTTTTAAGGGGCAATGAGACGTGGTGGCAAGCTGATCTGAAGGCGCTGGTGGTTGAAAGCGGCGTCTTTCCGGCTTGTGCTTGGCTTTCTATCCGGGAGTTATGCTGCGTTGCGCGCCCTGTGTAAGACCTGCGTTGCCGAATATCCGCGCTTGCAACATCGTAAACTCTTATAAATTCATCCACCTGTAACGCACATGTCATACCGGATTGATAGCGCGCCTAAAAATGGTCGGGGTTTATCTTGCGTTCTTTAGTTGGATAGACAGCGTTTTATCGGGAGTAGGACAGTGCTATTTTACAGCCGAGGCTTAGCAGTCTTCTTAATCGCATTTTCTCTGTTTGGGCTCAGTTTTTCTGGCGCTGCTCAAGCTGAGCCAATCCCCTCGGAGTTGGTCTTAACGGGCAAACTGAGCGGCAAAGATCATCAAACTTACGTAAAAGCACCGTTTGAGGTCCCAGAGGGCGTCGAGCGTATTACAATTGAATTTTCGTACACCGGTAAAGACCAACGGACCGTTGTCGATTTAGGGCTTTATGATCCTAATGGTCTGCGGGGATGGAGTGGCGGCAACAAAACTTCGTTTACAGTTGCGCGCAATGACGCCAGCCCTTCCTATCTTCCGGGACCCATTTTGCCGGGCAAGTGGCACTTATTGCTTGGCATTCCTAACATCCGGAAAAACGTAGAAGCGACGTATACAGCGCGTGTTACTTTTAGCAGTGTCGATCCCATGCCACAAACTGGCTTTCTGAAAGCACCAATTGACGTAAAGCCCAATTGGTATCGAGGTGATTTTCACAGTCACACTGGGCACAGTGATGGCAACTGTAACAGCCTTTCGGGAAAGCGCATCCCATGCCCAGCATTCCGGACGCTTGAGGCAGCGCGCTTGGCAAATCTACATTTCATATCCGTAACGGAACACAACACCGTATCTCACCATAGTGTGTTGCGCGAATTACAGGCTTACTACGATACCCTGCTAATCATCCCAGGCCGAGAAATTACGACTTTCTTTGGGCATATGAATGCAATTGGTCCAATGGCACCACTGGAGTTTCAGCTTGGAAGCAATCAGTTGCCGATAGTTGATGATCTCAGCAAAGAGGTGAAACGACAGGGCGGCATCATATCCATAAACCATCCAGGAATGCCGTCGGGCGAAGATTGTATGGGATGCGGTTTTGTTGCACCTAACGTCGATTACTCCCTTTTGGATGCCGTTGAAATCGCGAACGGCGGAACGATGCATTTGGTAAAGTCAGCAGAGGGCATATTTAGCCATATTCCAAAATGGGAGAGCTTACTTAATGATGGCTTTCGGTTAACGGGTATTGGCGGCAGCGATAGTCATGATCCTGACGCATCGCTTGATAGGCAGCTTCCAGTTGGTCAACCAACAACAGTTGTATACGCTACAGAATTATCTCAGTCAGGTATCCTTGATGGAGTAAGAAGTGGCCGTGTGTTCATCGATGTGACCGGTAAAAGTGCGGCGATGGTCGACATAGTGGCAAAAGGTCCACGCACCATTGCGAACATGGGCGGCGTAATTGCTTTGCGTCCTCGGGAAAGCGCATCTGTCATGATTGACGTCAGTAACTCAGCGGAAGGACGCGTTGAGCTGGTATTGGGTCGTGATGCTCCCCCCATCACATTATCCGACACTGTCTTAGATGGTCGCGATCGCCAGCGCACGTTTATCGCACCATTTGCTGCCAAACCCTATTGGGTGCGCGTCAACGTGCGCGACATATCCGGTCGTTTAATCCTAATTTCAAACCCTATCTATTTTAGGCCTGATATCTGGTAATATTTTCATATTTTTGTTACAATAATCCCATAGAGAGCCCTCGACCAAAGATTGGTTTGGTTTTGTTCTATTAGGGGGCACTAGTGAAAAATCTTGCAATTTTGTTAACAAATGTTTCAGTTTTTGTTGCTTTGACTTCCGCAACCGCGGCGCATGCGCAAGAAGTGAACTCCATGCAGTCGGAAACTGCAGCAAAAGATATTATTGTTACTGGCCGTGTTGGTACAACAGACCTTCGCAAGCGCGACTTGTCTTATGCTGTCACAACTGTCGATGCCGACGCGCTGCGCCTTTTAGCACCTATTTCTACGGCTGAAGTTTTCAAAGCCATTCCCGGATTTTGGGTTGAGGCCTCTGGCGGCGAAGCGTCGAACAACGTTCGTACCAGAGGCATTCCGACCGACGGATATTCGTCTGTGACCATCCAAGAAGATGGCCTTACGATCCAGCATGACGGCGGTCTCGGTTGGCTTAATGCCGACCAATCCTTCCGCGTTGATGAAACCATTGGACGAGTAGAGGCAGTTCGCGGCGGTCCGGCTTCAATCTTCGCATCAAACTCGCCAGGCGGCACAGTGAACTTCATCACACGCAAAGCAGGCGCGAAAACTGAAGGCACAATCAAATTTCAAGTCGGTGATTACGGGCAATACCGCACTGACTTCTTCTTAGGAAGTCCATTGGGCGATGGTTGGGGTTTAACCATTGGTGGCTTTTACCGGGCTGACCAAGGCGTTCGTGACCCAGGTTTTACACAGAATAAGGGTGGCCAAGTTCGTGTGGGTTTAAGCCGGACCTTTGACAATGGACGCATCGACCTAAACGTAAAGCATATCGATGATAATGTTGGTTTCTTGCTTCCTTTACCATTGACTTTTGATCAGGCTGGGAAAGTTACTGGCGTCCCTGGTTTCGATGCCAATTACGGAACACTGGCTGGACCTGACAACGCGCTTTCAAGCTTCCGCAGTCCAAATGGCCCACGCGATTTTGATCTTACCAATGGCACCGACGTTAAATTGACAGCGATTACTGCAAAGGCTGAATTTGACCTAGGTTCTGGCTTTCAACTTCAAAATACTGCGCGTTACCGTACAAGCACAATCGTCCGTAACGGTCTTTTCCCAACCGGAAGCATCGAAACGGCGCAAGCACGCTTAAATGGCTTACGCACTCAAGCGCTGGCGGCATTTCCAGGTGCGACCGATATCCGTTATCAATATGCAACCAACGGTGCTGCGTTCGACGTGGCCAACCAGAACGGGAATGGTCTGGTGGTAAGCGGCAACCTGCTTAGCGTTTCCGTCCCACTTAATGAGTTTACCAATGATCTTCGTCTGTTGCGAAAATTTGAACTAGCTGGTCAGACACATGATATTGCTATCGGTGCCTATTTTTCTAATTTTTCATATAATTACGACCGGTTCATGGCGACAGCAAACTTGGACGTTCGCGATCAAGCGCGCCGTCTTGACATCGTCGCTGTCAACGGTGCGGGCTCGGTTATTGGTAAAGCGACAGATAATGGCATACTGCGTTATGGGTCACTTTACGATAACGCCGCAATCGATGCGACCGTGCTTGCTTTCTATGCGTCGGACGAGTGGCAAGTTACGCCTAAGTTGCGGATTGATGCTGGTTTGCGGCTCGAAAAAATCGACTTTACGGGTTCTGTCGAAGGCAAGCAGACCGTCGACCTTGGCGTAGCTGGGACGCTTGCCGATAATCAGTTCATCACTGGCACCGGCGTGTTTACACCGATTAAACGTGACTACAGCGACACAGGGTTTACCGTTGGTGTTAATTACCAGGCAATGGAAAACTTCGGCGTATTTGCACGCTATACCAGCACATTCCGCTTACCATCTCCGTCAGAATTCCAAGGTAGTGCAGGAGACGCACTCCGCACGGATATTCGTACGACACCAGTAAAGATGGCCGAAGCGGGAATTAAGTATCAGTCGAGCTTCTTTGAAGCGTACGCAACGGTTTTCAACACGAAGTTTACGAACGTCCGGTTTACCGACAATGTTTTCAGCTCTGCTACAAACACGTTTACGACACGGGTGGGTTATGCCGACACGCAAACATTTGGTGTTGAACTTGAAGGTATCGTCCGCCCGACCTCGTGGGCGGACTTATCCGCCGCCATATCATGGCAGGACCCGAAGTATGAGAACTTCACATTTACAAACAATGTGGGCGGTAAACCTGTCGTGGTGTCATATAATGGCAAGCAGCTTATTCGTGTCCCTAAATTTGGTGCTCGGGTAGTTCCTGGTGTGAACCTACTTGATGGGAAGGCTCGCATTGAGTTGCCGATCGAGTATTACAGCGCGCGTTTTGCGGATATCGCAAATACGCAATTGCTACCGGCATATACAGTGCTCAACCTTAATGCGCGCTGGAGCTTGAACGATGCTGTCTCGGTATCAATCGCAGGGACTAACTTGACGAACGAGATAGGCCTCACAGAGGGAAACCCTCGTGCCGGACAATTTATCTCGGGTGATGCCGGGGCACGCTATTTCTTGGCACGTCCAATACTTGGCCGGACATTCCGTGTTACGGTTGGGTATCAATTCTAAGTTAATCAAAATGTAAACGGGAGGGCAGCGGTTCTGAGTAAATTTCAATCGCTGCCCGTTCCTCGAAATAACATTGTTCACCGCCCAATTTTTCAGGTTGAGGTCATCGACAATCAAGATGCAGGAACTTTGCTAATCTTGATCGGTTCGTGCTGGCCATCCGGGGTAAGGATGACACCTAGGCAGCGATGATTCCTCGAATAACTAAGAGAGATGGCGGACAGGGTGGGATTCGAACCCACGGTGAGCTTCCACCCACGACGGTTTTCAAGACCGTTGCCTTAAACCACTCGGCCACCTGTCCGCTTACGATGCGTCCCCTAGCTAGTGCGCTTTGCGATGGCAAGCGTAGATGACGTGCCTCTTGGCCAACCCACGCGATGAAATGATTGTTCAACAAGACCAAAACAATTCACAGCCTGTATTGTCTGTGGCACTATGTCGCATTCAGATATGAGGGATTCCAGTGCGCTTTTACCGTAAAATTGTGATGACGATGGCAATCTGCGCCGGTGCTTCGGTGCTTGGCCCGGCGTGTCTGGCGCAGGATGGGGTCGCTGGCTCTGCACCGGGCACAGAAACGCAGGAGGCCGGTTTTAGGTCTTATTTATCGCAAGTGCGGCAACGCGCTCTGCGTGAGGGGGTGACTCAAGCGACGCTCGACCGCGTGTTGCCGTCGATTACCTATAATGACCGCGTAGTCCGGCTTGACCGGCAGCAGCCCGAAGGTGCGTCCAGCGCGCCCGTGCCCAATTTTGCGCCATATAAGGCGCGCCATGTCGATGCATCGCGCATCAACCGGGGCCGCGCCAAATATACAGAGCTTCGCCCGTTGCTTCAGCGGATTGAGGATGAGACGGGCGTGCCTGAAGAAATCATGATCGCCATTTACGGGCATGAGACCAATTATGGGTCCGTCATGGGCAATTTCAACGCACCCGAAGCCTTGGCGTCATTGGCGTATGAAGGACGTCGCCGCGCGTTGTTTGAAGGCGAGTTGATCGCCGCGCTCAAAATGATCGACAAAGGCGTGCCGCAATATGCGATCACCGGAAGCTGGGCCGGGGCGCTGGGTAAGCCACAATTTTTGCCGTCGGTATATTTGCGGCTTGCCCGCGATGGTGATGGTGACGGCTATGCCGACATTTGGCGTAGCGAAGTCGATGCCATGACCTCCATCGCCAATTATTTCGTCAATGCCGGCTGGCGGCGTGGTGAGGATTGGGGGTTTGCGGTCAATGTGCCAGCGTCGTTCAATCGCGGCGTCATGCGGTCGCTTATGTCGTCGCCGCGATGCCCCCGCGTCTTTGCACGGCACAGCCAATGGCGGACAATCGCCGAATGGCGGGAATTGGGCATATCGCCGCAGCGGGGCGTCTGGCCGAATGACAATATGATGGCGACGTTGATTGAACCCGATGGCGTTGGCAATACGGCCTATCTGCTCGGCGGGAATTACCGCGTCATATTGGATTATAATTGTTCGAATTTCTATGCGCTGTCGGTCGGATTGTTGGCGGATGAACTGCGCAATTAGGTTTTGGAGTAGCGTCTGCGGACCGCTATACGCGGCCAATAAATTCGCCTATCGGATGGCGAGAGCAAATGGCCCTGCCATTCGCGTTATATGACGACGGAACAGATATTTTATGCCTGAAACTGCGGTTATCCAGCAAATATGGGTGCGCCTGTGACCGCGCGCGGCCGTTTTATATCCATTGAAGGCGGCGAGGGGGTTGGCAAATCGACCCAGATTGCGGCGCTTGCCGCGTTCATCACACAATATGGATTTGAAGTATTGTTAACCCGCGAACCGGGTGGGACAGAGGGCGCGGAAACCATCCGGCAGTTGCTCCTTGGCGGAAGCGCGGAACGGTGGATGCCGCGCGCCGAGGCATTGTTGTTCGCCGCCGCACGCAGCGACCATGTCGACCGTCTTATCGAGCCAGCCTTGGCCAGCGGGAAATGGGTTATTTCCGACCGCTTTATCGACAGCAGTCGGGCCTATCAGGGTGCGGGCTCCGGCCTGTCCGATGCTGACATCATGACGCTGCATCAGATCGGCAGCCATGGCATGTTGCCCGACCGAACCTTAGTGTTACGGCTCGATACCAAAGAGGCCGCAAGCCGCGCGGCTGCACGTGACCAGAACCAGCCCGACCGAATTCAGGGCCGGACAGAGGTTTTCCATTCGGACGTCGATATCGCCTTTGTGAGCTTTGCCGAGTGTGATCCGCGCGTGCGGCTTGTCGATGCGTCGGGTGCTGCGGACGAGGTAACCGCGCGCTTACTGACCGAAATTAGCGACCTGTTGGAGCCTGCATGAACGATTATGTCGGACATGATAAGGCGTGGCGGCAGTTCGCGACCGCTTGTGACAGTGATAAGATCCACCATGGCTGGATTTTATCGGGGCCACGAGGCATCGGCAAGTCTGCCTTTGCATTGCGGGCTGCGGCCATGCTGGTTGACCCGGAGAACGCTTATGGGAGCATGATTGCGCGTGGGTCGCATCCCGATATCCTGTCCGTGAAGCGGCTACCGAAGGAGCCGTTGAAGGAGGATGAGGACATTGATGATGCCACCGAGTTCAAGCGCAGCATTACCGTCGATCAAATCCGCGGGTTGCAACATTCGCTGACCACACGTCCCGGTTTAAGCAACAGACGCGCGATCATCATCGATGCTGCGGACGACCTGGAGCGGGGAGGGGCCAACGCCTTGCTCAAGTCGCTGGAGGAACCGCCGGTTGGCACCTTTTTCTTCCTCGTGAGCCATGCCAGTGACCGATTGCTGCCCACCATTCGGTCGCGCTGCCAGATCCTTCGGTTTGAGGCATTGAGTGACGCCGACATGACCAACGTTTTGCACCGCGCGGTACCAGAGGTCGGTGCGGACGAGCTTCAAGCCCTTATCCGCTTGGGCAATGGCACACCGGGGCAAGCGCTTGATTTTCTTGGCCTTGATCTCAAGGAAATTGAGGACGCGATGATGTTGATCTTGCGCACGGGTGACCGCGACAATGCACTGCGCAGTGGCTTGGCAGACAGGCTGGCGTTAAAGGCTGCGCAGCCGCGTTATGAGGCTTTCTTGCGCCGTGCGCCGTCCCTAATCGCGGAATACACCCGCAAGCTTGATGCCACGCAGGCGAGCAATGGTGTCGCCGCTTGGGAGGCAGCAAACGGGCTTGCCGCGCGGGCCATTGCGTTAAGTTTGGACAAACAAAGCGTTGTCTTCCAAATGGGAAGCTTGCTGGCATCAATTCAAGCGCATACAGCGCGCCCATAGCCAATAATAAGAGTTTCCATGTCCGAACCTTTCTACATCACCACCGCAATCGCTTATCCCAATGGGAAGCCGCATATCGGCCACGCCTATGAGGCAATTGCCACAGATGCGATTGCACGTTTTCAGCGGTTGAATGGCCGAGAAGTCTGTTTCGTCACCGGCACGGACGAACATGGCCTAAAAATGGACCAGACGGCACGCGGGTTGGGCAGGGCAACGCGCGATCTTGCGGATGAAATGTCATCCTATTTCAAACAAATGTGCGTAACACTTGATATTTCTTTCGACCATTTTTGCCGAACGACAGCCGATAGCCATCACACAGCGAGTCAGGCGATCTGGAAACGGCTTGAGGCCAATGGCGATCTCTATCTGGACCGCTACGAGGGGTGGTACTCTGTCCGCGACGAAGCTTATTATGACGAAGACGAGCTTACCGACGGGGAAGGGGGACAAAAGCTGTCGCCCCAAGGCACACCCGTTGAATGGACCGTTGAAGAAAGCTGGTTTTTTAGGCTCTCCAAATATGAACAACCATTGTTGGATTATTACGCCGCGAACCCGGGTTTTATGCGCCCCGACAGCCGCAAGAACGAAACCGTCAAATTTGTCGAAGGCGGGTTGAAGGACTTATCCGTTTCGCGCACCAGCTTTGACTGGGGGGTTAAGGTTCCGGGCAGCGAGAACCACGTCATGTATGTCTGGCTCGATGCGCTGACCACCTATATCTCCGCCATTGGCTTTCCAAATGACACCGAAGAATGGCGCAAATTCTGGCCAGCTAGCATCCATATCATCGGCAAGGACATTGTCCGGTTCCACACCGTATATTGGCCCGCATTCCTGATGTCGGCAGGTTTGCCCTTGCCAAAAATGGTGTTCGGTCACGGCTTTCTGTTGTCGCGTGGGGAGAAAATGTCGAAATCCTTGGGCAATGTCGTCGACCCGATGGAACTTGCAGAATTGTTTGGTGTCGACGCATTGCGCTATTTTCTATTGCGCGAAGTCAGCTTTGGGCAGGATGGCAGCTATAGCCCAGAGGCCATTGTGACGCGGGTAAACGCTGATTTGGCGAACAGTTTTGGCAACCTAGCGCAGCGGACATTGTCGCTGATTTTCAAAAACTGCGAAGGCTATCTTCCTGCGATTAACGGCCATCATAGCGATGACCAAGCCTTGCTGGAATTGGTCGGTAATGTCGTTTCGACGCAAATTCCGGTGCATTTCGAAGAACTGGCCATGTCGCAGGCTTTGGAAGCTTGGATGCAGGCCGTGTTTGCATGTAACGCCTATGTCGACGTGCAGGCACCATGGGCGCTTAAGAAAACCGATCCCGAGCGGATGGAGACGGTGTTGGCGACATTATTCATATGCATCGCGCAATTAGCGATCGCTGTGCAGCCAATCATTCCCGGGTCAGCCACTAAGCTGCTCGATCAAATGGGTGTGCCGCAGGATGTGCGTAATTATGCGCGTGCCGGGTCGCATTGGTATTCGCCGCTGGCCGAAGGCGGCTTCCAAATTGCCCAGCCAACAGGACTGTTTCCGCGGCTTGAATTGCCAGCGGAGGAGGGGGCCTCCGTCTGATGTTTGTCGATTCCCACTGCCACCTCAATTACAAGGGCTTGGTTGAACAACAGGCCGAGATACTAAAGCGGGCGCGCGAAAGCGGGGTGTCGGCGATGCTCAATATTTCGACGCGAGAGCGCGAGTGGGATGAGGTTATTGGCCTTGCCGAGCAAGAACAGGATGTGTGGGCGTCCGTCGGTATTCACCCGCATGAGGCCGACCAACATGTCGGCATGGACTGTGCTAAACTCGTTGCAAAGTCCACACATCCCCGTGTGGTCGCTATTGGCGAGACAGGCCTCGATTATTATTACGACAAAAGCGACCGGGCACAGCAATGCACGGGGTTTCGCGAGCATATTAAGGCGTCGCGCGAAACTGGCCTGCCGATCATCATCCACACCCGCGATGCGGAAGCCGACACGGCAACGATACTGACCGAAGAAATGCGGGAAGGGCCTTTCACCGGCGTTATTCATTGCTTTACCGCCAGTGCCGAATTTGCGCGGGTTGCGTTGGATTTGGGTCTGTATATCTCGCTGTCGGGTATCGTAACGTTTAAGAACGCCAAAGACCTTCAAGATGTAGCCAAATGGTTGCCCGCAGATCGATTGCTGGTGGAAACCGATGCCCCATTTTTAGCGCCGATACCGCATCGCGGTAGAACCGGAGAGCCAGCCTTTGTGGCCGATACCGCGCGCTTTGTGGCACAGCTACGTGACGTTGCACTAGATAGCCTTGCACAGCAAACTTCAGACAATTTCTACAACCTGTTTACGAAGGCACGTCGATGAACATCATGGAAGATGGCCCATCGATGATTTGGGGCGTTGTTTGCATATTGCTGCTTGTCAGCTCGCTTGCCGCGCGCCGCTTACCCTTGGGCTATGTTGCCAAGGCGGGGCTCGCATGGATCGCCATTTTTGCGACTTTATTTGCCATTTTCAGCTTCCGGTTTGAATTTATCGGCATTTGGGAACGTTTAAAAGCCGACATATCGGGGACCGCCGGACAAAACATCAGCGGCGAAGCGATAGAGTTGCGCCGACAGGATGATGGCCATTATTGGCTCATGGTCAACATAAACGGCGAACCCGTCCGCTTCATGGTCGACAGCGGCGCGACGTTGACAGCGATCAATGCGACCACAGCGAGAGAAGCCGGCGTTGAAGCCGATCGTTACCCAATCATCCTTGGCACCGCAAACGGCCGTATAGCCGCCAAGCGCGGCGTCGTCCGTTTATTGTCGGTTGGCCCGCACAGCATCGAGAACCATCAAGTTGTCGTGTCGGAGCGTTTTGGCGACGTCAATGTATTGGGTATGAACTTCCTCAACAGCCTGCAAAGCTGGCGCGTGGAAGCCAATATGATGGTGCTTCAACCATGAATAAGTTCATTGCAATTGACGCTTATGCACTGCTGATATCACAAATTACTTAACATAATATATATTATCGAACTTATTGATATGGTGAATTGATGAGCGCTGACATTACCCCTCTTACGGATATCATGGTGCGCCTGCGTGATCGTGACACTGGCTGTCGCTGGGATATTGAGCAAAACTTTGCGACGATTGCCCCATATACAATTGAAGAAGCCTATGAAGTTGCCGATGCGATTGAGCGTAATGATCTGGTATCGCTCAAGGACGAACTTGGCGACCTGCTGCTTCAGGTCGTGTTTCATTGCCAGATGGCTTCCGAACTTGGCGCGTTCAACTTGCAAGACGTCGTTCGAGGCATTTGTGATAAAATGGTGCGCCGCCATCCGCATGTGTTCGGGGATGCCACAGCTGCAAGTCATGAGGTTCCGGATAATTGGGAAGCCATAAAGGCCGCCGAACGCAGCGGAGATGAAGACAACAGCGCGTTAGCAGGAGTTGCTCTCGCCCTTCCCGCTTTATTGCGCGCACAGAAAATTCAAAAACGCGCAGCGCGCACAGGGTTTGATTGGCCAGACCAGTCAGGTGCACGTGATAAAATAATAGAGGAATTAGAAGAAGTTAGAGAAGCAAATTCAGCCGAACATGTTGCGGAAGAGATAGGCGATTTGCTATTCGCTGTGGTCAACTTCGCGCGCTTTCATAAAGTGGACGCAGAATTTGCACTGAAGCAAGCGAGCGCCAAGTTCGAACGGCGGTTTCGCGACATGGAAATGTCTGCCGGCAACGCTTTTGTGGGTTTGTCACTGGATGAAAAAGAAGAACTTTGGCAACAAGCGAAAGTAAAAGAGAAAAATTAAGACATAGGCTTAAGTTTCGGCCTGTTCGATCTGTTTTTCAAACTGTTTTTCAAATTGGCCCCATAATTGGCGACTCAATGACACATCGATTGAGACAATGTCACCGTCAACATACTGCCTGCTCACCACGCCGCGTCCATGCAACCAAGCTAAAGCCGCGCCATCGTCAGTGCACAATTTGACAGTGCGCAGATCGTTTCCTTTGGCAATGAGCGCAGCGAGGTAGGCCTTGAATACATCAATGCCCTCACCTGTCTCGGCCGATATCATCAAGATATTTTCATCGCGCGCGGCCATGCCGGATAACTCCGCCCGCCGATCATTATCCAAAAGATCCAACTTGTTCCAAATTTCCACCATCAGCGGCTGATTCACCACCTGATCGTCGTCCAAAACGCCCAAATCGCGCAAAATCTGCAAAACATCGTCACGCTGCGCATCGCTCTCGGGATGAGAAATGTCACGCACATGGACGATAATGTCAGCCGATATCACTTCCTCCAACGTCGCGCGAAAGGCAGCGATCAATTGCGTTGGCAAGTCAGAGACAAAACCAACAGTGTCGGACAATATCGCCTTTTCCACCCCCGGTAGCGTAATTTGCCGCATCGTTGGGTCTAACGTCGCGAACAACATATCTTCGGCCAGGACGGCCGCACGCGTCAACCGATTGAACAAAGTCGATTTACCCGCGTTGGTATAGCCCACCAAAGCGATCACCGGCCAAGGTGCGCGTTTGCGCCGGGCGCGATGCAAAGAACGGGTCCTTTTCACCTCCTCCAATTCGCGCCGCAACCGCGCCATGCGGTCCCGTATCATACGACGGTCGGCCTCAATCTGCGTTTCACCTGGACCGCCCAGAAAGCCGAAACCACCGCGCTGCCGCTCCAAGTGAGTCCAGCTACGGACCAAGCGACCCGCTTGATAGTCAAGGTGCGCTAACTCGACCTGCAGTCGTCCTTCGGCCGTAGCCGCGCGTTCGCCAAAAATTTCAAGGATCAGCCCAGTCCGATCAATCGTCTTCAGTCCGGTGCGTTCTTCAAGATTACGTTGCTGAATGGCGGTCAGCGAAGCATCCACAATCAGAAGATCGGCCTCAAGATCACGGCCCATTTCGGCTATTTCTTCAACCTGACCACCGCCGAGCAGCGTCACCGCCCGCGGTGAACGCACCCGATAATGCTTTTTGCGCACAACATTCAGGCCAATGGCGAGTGCAAGCCCCTCAGCTTCGGCAAGGCGCGCCTCCGGACCCACAGAGGCCCGTCCAGGCAGCTCTGGATAAATAACCAAAGCGCGCGCGCCACGCGCGAACTCATCAGTCTCGCTGCGTTCAAACCCGCTCAAATATCAATCTCGTCGACGCCCTGATTATATTCCGCAAGGTTAACGGCGTGCGCTGGCTGAATGGTGGATATGGCATGCTTATATACAAGCTGCGTCGTGCCATCACGTTCCAGCATGACCGAAAAAAGGTCATAAGCGACAATAGCGCCCTGAAGCATCACGCCATTCACCAGAAACGTCGTAACGGATTCATTCTTATCACACATAGCGTACAGAAAAACATCCTGCAGCATGCCAGGCCGGTGCGTGGTGCGCGACATCATATCATCGAATAATGAACGGTCCGGTGAAGTCGACGGCATAATTGTCGATATAGAATGCTTATAGACAAGCTGTGACATGCCATCGCGGCGCAACAGCACCGAGAAGTTGTCAAACCACGTAACAACACCTTGAAGTTTTACGCCCTTCACCAAAAACATAGTCACAGGGGTCTTCGATTTTCTGAGGGAGTTCAGAAAGAGGTCTTGAAGTCCGTTATTTTTTTCAGTCATTGTGATTATCCGTTTATATTTATCGTTACGCCGAATGTCTCAGATTGCCCATCAAGCAACCACAAAGCTCAGCGATACGGATATTACACGAATAACACCAACTTCGCAATTGCACTCAAGACTCTGCGTCGTCGCTAAAATCCAGTGCACTTTTGCGGACAGAAATGCCCAATAGCTTTAGCTTCCGGTGCAGCGCTGAGCGCTCCATACCGACAAAAGCCGCTGTTTTTGAGATATTGCCGGAAAAACGTTTGATCTGCACCCGCAAATATTCGCGTTCAAATGCTTCGCGCGCCTCACGTAATGGCGCCCCCATAAGAGACGTTACATTATGTTCTGCCCCTTCATAGCTGTTGATGATTTCTGAAGGCAGCATATCGGCCTCAATTGTCGCAACGCCTTCTGCCGGGGCCAATATGATGGTGCGTTCAATGATGTTGCGCAATTGCCGGACGTTGCCCGGCCATTCACATGCCTGAAGTGCTGCCATCGCATCGCCCGAGAAATTAGGTGGCGAAATGCGATGTTCAGATGCAAAGCGCGCGGCATAATGGTTGACGAGGTCGGGAATATCTTCGCGTCGCCCTGACAAGGGTGGAATTTCGACCGGAACGACGTTTAACCTGTAAAACAAATCTTCACGGAACCGGCCTTCGGAAATTTCGACAGCCAGATCGCGCGCAGTGGCCGACACAAAGCGGACGTCGACACGTATTTGCCGGTCACCGCCTACCCGAACGAAGCTCTGGTCAGTTAACACCCGCAGGATCTTGCCTTGTGTGGTGCGCGGCATGTCAGCAACTTCGTCTAGGAACAGTGTCCCCCCATGCGCTTTTTCCAACATGCCTGCCTGCACGA
>Ga0208595_1000249_pt1 | contig 21074 bp, 30 predicted proteins | sample LakMenEpi28Jun11_FD_150742 | JGI IMG/M metagenome (GOLD analysis project Ga0208595, IMG submission 150742) | Freshwater microbial communities from Lake Mendota, WI - 28JUN2011 deep hole epilimnion (SPAdes) | ecosystem: Environmental > Aquatic > Freshwater > Lake > Epilimnion/Euphotic zone ...
GGGAGATGGGGGAGAAGAAATAATGATAAATTTATGTGGCTGGATATTTTTTCCAAAAATTTTACCTCTTGCACTATTAGAGTGGAGAAAAAAACAAAAATAAAAGAAAAATTTTAGAAAATGTGTTATTAATAAAATATATTTATAATAGTTTGTTTATAAATAATAATTACACATTTTTAAAAAATCACAATCCATTCATTGAAAGTTTATGTTTAAGGTTTTGAATTGTTTTTTGATAAGCACAGGTTAACAGATTGCATGTAGGAGTAGTGTTAGGAGTACTGATAACAATGTGTCGGTGAGCCCCCAAAAGATTGATAATTCCTGGAGGAGCCATGTCTGTAAGTAAATTTGTACGTACTGCAATTGCAGCAAAAGTAGAAAGAGTTGGGGGTGGAGCGACATCTTGAAAAGGTATTTCTTTGTAGATATATTTTATAAGATAATGACCTTTAGGAAACAAATGATCCAAGCTCACTTTGTATTTGTTTAGAGGGTGCATACCATTGCACCAACAATCCATAAAGATTTTAAATGGTTTTCCAAATGTACACAATGATTGTATGCCTTCAAATAGTTTCCATTCAAATTTTGTATGTAATTCTGGACTAACAATGTAAAATGATAAAAATAGGTCACTAGGTTGACCCATTACGATAACATGAAGAATTTCACAATCTTCGGGGAGAGTCCAACTATTTTCTTCTTCTTCATCTGAATATAACATTTTATAAAACTGAAATAAAAACACAAATTTAAATATTTTTTTGTATATTTTATTTTGGAATTACATATTTTTATAAAACGGAAAAACGTATCTGCTTAACCACAAGCCTAACCAAATTCCACCAGCACATAAAATGGCAAGGAGTACATGATATAGATGTACTAGGACTTTGTCTACAGCACAGCTGGTCATTGTTTTATCTGTAAAACATTTTCTTCTTTATTATCTAAATATAACATTTTATAAAACTGAACAAAATTTAAAACTTTTATTTTATAAAAAAATAACGGGAATTATATTTTTGAGAAGCAAACTTACAACTTGACATCTATCAAATGCATTGACATTAAATGCTTTTCCTAATGGATCATTTTTAACAACACATAAAAATATATTTCTTGGATCTAACAACTGTTCTTTTTTGTAAGTAATATATTGACTTAAATAAGAGCAAATTTCATTGTATGTAAAAGTTTGCAAATTATGGGGAAAAAACGGTACAGATAATAATGCATCTCTAAATAAAGGTGATAGGGTGTAATATTCTGTGTTAGAAATTTTAAGTTTTTTATTGTTCACATTTTTTGGAAAATCAACTTCTTCACACACTTTTCTTTTCTTGGTGGTAATTTGAGATTGTGGAGGCGTGAGACAAATTAGTTGTTTAAGCACACACTTTTTTACATCTTTCACATGAAGTCCATTAATATTTAATGCTGTTTCTAGTTTTGAATCACATAGAATTATAGCTACATTTTTTATGTCATACAGTATTTCTTCACTAATAATAACTTTTAAAACAGTTAACAACATTTCTAATGTAAATGTATCTTGAATATATTCTCCGGCTTTTTTTTGTTGAAGATAGGCTTGTAGAGGAGAGTTTTTAATAAACTTGTAGGAAGCGCGAAGAACATCAAAGTTGCTCATTTTTAAAATTCTTTGTTTTCTGAAAAAATATATTTACATTTAATGTTAAATACAATATATAGAATTTACAAAGATGTATACGCTAATAACTGTTCAATGCTTACAGATCTTTTTGTTTTTAGTTTATATTCCACTGGCTCATTGTTTAGTTTATCCTTGATCCGTTTTTTTTTATTTTTTTGATATTCTTTATTAATTAATGTATTGTGTTTCCATGGTTCTGTATCACTTTTATTGTATAAAACACAAATAGGAGCATCTTCACCAAATCGATAACATACTTCTTGTGGATCAATCCATATAGTTAAAGAATTAGGTAGTCTTTCTAGTAGAGTTTTTTCCTTTAATTTACTCATTTCACCAGCTTGAAGTATTAAAGGATCTATTTTAGGATTTATTCGAATAGTCCGGTAACCAGATCCTTTTTCTGGTTTTTCTGGATACCAATGGTCTCGATAACGTAGACGAAAACATTCAATAAGAGAATCACGAAAACGGATCAGTTGTGGTTCACTTATTTTTTTCTTATTTAGTCGAAGTAGATGAGCAATGAAATTAGCAGCAGACTGAAGTTCATGTTTCATATTCTTTAGTACATTTTATATGAAAAAAAATACACTATTTAAAATACACACATAAAAATAGTATTTATATAAGTTTAAAATAAGAAATAGCAACTGGGTGAACAGGGTCAATATTTTCATCTTTAATAACTTTTTGTCCATCATAATACCAATCTTTGTAGTATAACATTTTTTCCATTGTAAACATCGATTTAACAGAACTGCGCTGTGTAAAAGATGAGGTACAAGTAATAGTCACCAAAGGAATATTTAATAATTTTGCTCTATTTACAGCTTGATCTATAAGTTGAGATGCAAGTCCTTGACGCCGAAATTCTGGTTTAACAACAACAGCAAAAATATCAAGTAAACAATTTACTTCTTTGTTACTTAATTCTTTAGGATAATAATTTAATTCATCTAATAATAGTAAAATATAAACAAAGTCTTCAGGCCATCCAGAATGAAGATATTCAGTTTTACTTGGAGATTCAAGTTTGGCGTGTTCTGTTCTCATTATTACATTGCAAAAGATAACACCAGCTAGGTCACCCTTTTCACTTCTTGCTATTAAACAACTGGGAGATTTTAACATTTGGATAAGTAGCCGATCTAAGTTGTGAATTCTGTATCCTGATTTAATGTTGCATCCAACCAGACGAGTCAGTGGTTCACAGGGCATAAAATAGTTCCAAAATAAATCAAGAGCTTCTTCATGGTCTTTGAAATTTACACTGTCAATAGTAAACTGAGAAACTTCTACAGGGTTGTTCATTTTTAATACTTCTGAAATATTTAATACTTTAGGTTAAAATCCTTTATAGTTTAAAACAAAAATAGATAGATGACAATAAATTTTCCAATCACAGCACATTTAAATAAAAATTGTTTTCTGCTGGATCTTCTGGCAAATAAAACGATAGTTGGTGTAGACACTCTTTTATTGTGGTTGTAGTTTTTCTTTAGCAGGATCAAGAAAGATGTGATGCTGAAACCAAAAAATTTGTTTAGAATATTATTATATTTGTAAAAAATTAAAAAAAAAAAAAAAGGGCATTACCTTCTAATTTGGTGTTGACATCATTGGTCAATTGAACATCATTAGCAGATAAATTCAAAGATTTCCATATTTTTGAGCGGTGTGTTAGGGTTAAAATTGGTGAAAGTAAATTTTTCATTCGTAAAGCGTCCATTTGCCTTTGTAAAACATCACTTTTTCTATATTCTTTTAAGTCATCCGTTAAATCTTCAGGATCATAATGTATTGTTATTGTAGAATTAAACTTCACTTGTTTCTTCATGATATAGTTTTTAAAGATCAAATATAGATGTTGTAGTTTCTCTTTCTTTATCAGGATAGGGAAGAGTGTGAACGTGTGATGCTGTAAATAAAAAAAATCGTTAAAATAATATTATATTTTTAATAATTTAAATAAACATTAAAATTATTACCTCTCAAATTGGTAATGACTTCCGGAACAGAGTACAATTGAACATGACAGATCGGTTCATTAGCTTTTATAATACACGTTTCTTGGGCTAATAGTGTAATTGTAATTGGTTTGGCTGAATTTTGAGTGTAAATAAAATTGTCAATAACACACCAATATTTAATAGCATCTCTCAAATGGTGTTTTACTTGAAAAACCAGTTGCATCGCATCAAATGTGTCTATTTTTACATCAGATATTGTAAGCTCTGTTCGTTCATAAGCATTTAAAGTTATATCTTTATCATTAAGAATTACTATACATTTTAACAGGCAAGTTTGACTGTCAGTTGAGAAAGTTTCTGGCATTATTTTTTCTGAAAAAGCGTGTTTTTTAAAAATTAGTTAGAAAAAAATTTATTTTTTTGTTTAGAACTGAATAAGAGTTGCTTCGTTATGTTCTTCTACATTTTCTTTGTCATTGTTCTTCTTTTTTCTTTTTACTTCTTCATCCTCCTCCTCTCCTTCTCCTTCCGAATCAGACATAAAATATTCTTCTTGAGTCTCTGAAATGTAAAAATTTTTTACAGTTTATATAATTCTAAATTAAAAAAAATGTGTACACTTAAATTAAAAAAGTAAAATAAAAAATAGTTACCTAGAATGTGCCACAAAGCTTGACAAGGTGGTACAAAACGAAAATGACATAATATTTCATCAGCTTTTAATTGATAAAAGTGAGAAGTAACAATTGGGATTTTAATAACATTTTCAATCTCACTATAATACAGATATTCGTTTAAGATACGGTATGTAGAGTTAAAATAAAGATGATGATCTACATGCATAATAAAATTAGAGTTATAAGATGCATCATTTGTGATAATAACTTCATTGACAATGTTTGGAATAAGGTCAATGTCTTTTTCGCATAGTAGACCAAGACATCTGGAACTGTAACACTTCGGTTTGGATATCCAGGGAGGTAAAATGTTTGTAGCCATTTTTGTATCTGAAACATAATAGTAAATTTATTTAAATTATTTTAGTAATGTTATAACAGACAGAAGGTTCAGTTGAAAAGGTACATGGATGATATGTGTAAAAAATACCAAACATACATAAATTTACTGTTAGAAAAAAAAATATGGCAATAATTAATCGGTAGATAAATTCCAATATTTCCTTGGTAGCCATTGTTTAGTCTGAAACAAATTAACTATTTTTATTGATGCTCAAAAGTAGTTTTTATCCATGGATGATATAACATTCCATCTAAAGTAATTCTTTCTGATAAATCATTAATTAAACATTTAGTAACAAAATTAATAGCATTTTCTGATAAATGAGAGGTTTCATAGGAACAAATTTTATCACCATTAAAATATAAAATTTCATCAAATTGAATTTCTCCAAATAACATGGTAAAAACAAGCATTCCTATGGACCAACTGGTCATTCCATTTGCAGTATATCTTTTTTGACTGCGCCATTGAGGACAGCTATAAAATTCAGTTCCCTGATATTTATAATAAAAACTATTGTCTCGCCATTCTTGAGCTGCACCAAAATCAATTAGAGTTATTTGCAATGTAGTTGGATTTATTAAAATGTTTGTATCTTTAATATCATTGTGCAAAACACCTTTTCGTTTACATGAACTAAGAATATTAACTAGTTGTTTTATAATAATCTGAACAGTTGATTCTGGCAGTTTATCTTGGGAATTTATGTATTTAAAAAGATCTACAACATTGTCAAGTTTTCGCATAACAATGTAAATATAGTTTTTATCAGAAAAATGAGTAATGTATTGTACAATTCCTGGTACATTAGATAATTTTTTAAGAAAAAAAACTTCTTTTTCACCAACATTTTTATCTACACATTTTATAATCACTTCTTCTTTATTGACAATGCCTTCCAGCACAGTTCCAAATCCACCTTGTCCAATCACTTTTAGTAATTGAAAAGAGTTCTGTTCTCTTTTTGTAATTCTTAGACTGTTGGTTATTTCTCGAGTCCAGTTACCCTAAAACAAAAAATAACATAAAAAAATATTGATGTAAAATTTATTTTAAATAATTTTTATAAAATAAATTTTCTTTAAATACTTACCAGATTTTGAAAATAGGTGTGTATTCTTTCTCTAAAACTCATTTTTATATATATTTCTCTAAAAATAGATTTTTATTTAATACATTTTTTATACAACTTTTTATTTACAAAACGTGGTACACATTTAATTTCTGGATAATTAATTAAAGTAAGTAAAGATATATCACTTGGAACATGAATAGCATTGTGCATACTTTTGTTAATAAGTTGAAAACTAACAATTTTTTTATTTTTGTTTTGTATGTTTATACATTCCTTTTCACAATGTTTTTTTAGAACTTTATTACAAATGATTATAGTTGCTTTACATTGTGGATAGATAATAAAACTTGGCCCTGTGTTTATATAGTTTGAATATATCAAAGTAATGTGTTCATTTGAAGTGATAGCACATTTTCCAGGATTTTGTTCATTTTTAAGCATAAAATGTGTCACTACATCCATTTTTTAATATTCTGAAACAATAAAAAATATTTCAATATATTTTTGCAATTATTTTTTAGAACAAAAGGGGTTATAAAGATTTCCAGGAATCACAACTTGACAAATGATATGCAATTGGTCTGGTAATATAACTATAGTTTCAGAAGAGAAATTAAATAAAGTTAAATGCAAAAAATTATCATTAGCACGCATAATATTTATATTATAAGAAAGATTTAATTTGTGTAAACGAGGACCACATGTTAAAATACACATAGCTGGAAGGGAGGTAACTATTACACAAGGAAATCCTATTGTTTTGCATGTATTTTTTGTAATTATAATCGTTGTATCGTTATGCAAATGAAATGTGTTGTTAGAGCTATGTAAAATGTAAAATGAAGTTGGTTTAATAACTCGACAAAAAAAATATGGATCCGGTCCACATTCTGTGTAACCTTTAGGAATTTTACATTGGATTGAAGGAGGGATTTTTATATACTTCATTTTATTTTTGGCTCTGAAAATATTAATCTATTGCATTAATAGTTACAGATAAGTTTGAATTAAAGCTTAAAAAATGATGTAATGCAGATATAACATATAGTTTTACACTTTTACTAATAAATTGAATGTAGGTATATTCAGAAGAAGCACCGTTGTCATTATCTTTCCACATATCGAGAATATAATATTCTGGGATGTTAGCTTCATAAAAAAGGCGTTTTATTTGATTTGACCAACATTGATTTGATATGCTAGAAAACGGAGAATATCCTTCAAGTACAATTATTTGTGGATTAAAAAAACACTCTTCAATTTCATTTATTCTTTTTTTAATTCTTTGAAGTAGTATCTTGTTTTGCACGAGCTCAAAAATAGGAGGAGCAGTAGACTCTTGCACTGGACATTCTTGAATATCAGCACAGCTCCGGTATGTAAAATCAGTTGCCATTTTTTTATTCTGAAAAAATTATAATATGTTTATTGAATGTAAACAATGTTGTTATATTCAGTGATCAAAAAATCATTAAGAATATTAGTAACTTTTATTTTTACTTGATAACTTATGACATATAATTTAATAGAATCGGGATTTAAATAGTTTTCTTCATTGTCATCAGGAACAAGATCAAGAATCCAAAACAATGGAATACGAGCAACATAAAATAGATGAAAAATTCTTTCATTCCAGTTATTACCCGTTTCTGAATTTAAATTTTGTATGCCGGTAATATATATAACAAAAGGTTCAGTGACAATCATTTCTAGCTCTTTCAACTGAATTTGAAGTTGATAAATTTCTTGTCTCATAGACTGCTGGTAAAGTACAGCAGCAGAAAATGGAGCTGGTGGAGGAGAAGGATGTTGTGGCGATGTGGGTGGTGTAACAGTATCTTCTATGGTGTTCTGTGGGTTATCACTGGCGTAGAAGGATTCTTGTGGAACATGCTCGTTTGTTTTATTCATTTTTAGAAATTATGCTCTGAAATTAGTTTGTTTTTAAATCCATTTTTTTGTAATCCATGGATGAAATGACATTTCGTTCAAAGTAATACGATCTGATACATCTTTTTTAAGTAACCATTTTAAAAACACTTTTACATCCAGAGAAATTTTGTTTGTTTCAGGAATGTATACAGGTGCGTTAACAATATCACAAGGGGTATCAAATGGAGTATAATCAAAAAGCATATTGTATAGTAAAAGACCCATTGACCATACATATAATCCTTCTGCAGAATATTTTTTAAATTTGAAATATTCAGGCGGTGCATTTTTATGGCTTAACTGTGATGTAAATGTTTGGTAATCATCAAATTGGCAAGCGGAATTAAAGTTTATAATTTTAATCTCAAAAGTATGAATATTTAAAAGAATGTTACTTGCTCTAAGTTTTCTGTGTAAAATATTAGAATGGTAACACATTTTTACTGTCAAAAGAACTTGTTTAAATATTTTGTGAGATAAATGCTCAGAAATTGAGCCATTCATTTGAAGAAAAGAGTGTAAAGTCATGTGCCCAAAATATTCCATTACAAGTAAAGTAATAGTATTTTTCACATAATAATGATCATAATAAGTGATTACACCATGAACATGTTGTAACTTTTTCAATAAACTAGCTTCTCTCAATTTTTGCATATTTGGATTATAGATAGCTTTAATTACAACTTTTTTAAAAGTTAATTTATTGTGTCCTGAAGCCACAGCATTAAATTGTCCGCTGGAAAGAGTTTTTCCCAAATAGTATTTGGTGGTGAAGAGTTGTAGTTCATGAGGGTTTATTTTCTCTTCAATAAAGTTTGAAGTTATCATGTGGGAGACCATTTTTAAAATCTGAAAAATACAAAATTTTATATACAAATTTACATTTTTAAAGGTATACTACCAGTAGCACTAATAAAATAACGTTTATTTGGTACATAATTTTTAAAAATATTTTTACTCATATGAGTTTTAAAAATAATAAAATCAGAACTTTTAAAAAATTGATTGAAAGCCAAAAAAGAAGTTTTAGTTTTATCTATATTTTCATTATGGTATTGCTGTTGAAAATTTGTATTTAATCCTTTCATATGAGTAAGATAAATAGGATTAGATTTATTGTATAAACGATAACATTTTTCTGCAATATATTCACCACATTCATAAAACCCTTCTTCAACCCAAATCCCGCTAATTTTTCCTCCTTGTTCAAAATGTTGATTAAATTCATGTTCAAACATAAACCTTATATCAGCATCAACATTGTCTTTCAAATTTTTGTGTTTGACTAAAAAATGAGCACTATCAGTGTCCATGTATAGTAACTGAGCCAGTGTTGGGTTAAAGAACTGGGTTACAAAATACAGTCTGGTAAAAAAAATTATTTTACTATGAAACAAAATGTAGCATCCTACATGCCCTAATAAAGTTTGAAAACTTTCTGATTTTTTTTTCTTTTTTTCCATTAAATACACATGATCTTCAAATTTTATAATCCTTTTAAATTTTTTACGAACAGTTTTGTATTGAGGTAATTTATAGAAATTTTCAAAACTTTTGAACTTTTGAGATGTAACATTGCAAAGAGTAAAACCATAACATGAATTTAGCATCAGTTTTATAAGTTCTGCTTTTACTTCCAAATTTTGTTTTTCTTCTTTATTTGTTTCAATTTTAATTTTACTTTTAAGGTCACTTCTTGTTTTTAACTTTAAAGTAATTGATTCTTTAAGATAATCATCCAATTGAAAAAATAATGCATGGTAAATCTCAGGTTCATTTTCAAATCCAAAAGTTTTTCTCAACCAATTAAAATATTCTGTGCTAATTACCATAAATGATTTACTTTTGTGAACACTAATGACTCTTTTGGAAGTGTTGAAAAAGTCCACTTGTTCTTGAGTGTAGGGAGATAGATTTTGCAAACCATATTTAATTTTTTGAACAATAAACCCCATGATTGGATTTTGGTTATTTTTTTTGATTTCTAAATTTTTTACAACAAGGAATCCTGTTAATTCTCCCTTTTCAATAGCATTTAAAAATTGATCTGTGTTGTAAGCATTAGTATATAGGGGAGAAAAATCTTTACCTGTTTTCGGAATTTTATGGTTTGTAAAATCACAATCCCAAATTTCAACATACTCAATGTCCACAGAATTTAAAAAAACATTAAAATTTTCTTTAAAATTTTTTAAAAGATCACAAATTTTGTCTTTTATTTCTAAAGTGGTTTGATATTTTTGGGCAAGTTTAGGATTATTTTTTATAAAACATGAATTTTTGTGACCATGAAAAAAACAAGACTGATATTGAATTACTTTTATGTAAGTTTTTTTGCTCTCACAATCAAAATAGGATAAAAATCCATCAACAGGAATTTTATTTAAAAACATTTGCCCTAAAGCAGTAAAACTTGATTGAAATCTTAAAATTTTTATGTTTTGTAAAGGTAATATATTTTTATTTAAATAGTAATTTAAAGCATAGTATTCATTAAAAAAACGAGGTGGTTTGCTAATCAATTTAAAAATGTCACTTTTAGGATGACTTGAATTTCGGGCATTACAACAATATTTTTTTAAATGTAATGTTTTCCAATAGGTTGTGTCAGCAGAGTACAATTTAGCATAATCTTCTTGAGTAAAACGAGTATAAAACATTGGTACATTTACAGGTAACTCCTTTAAAGCAGCACTTGGATAAAGAGAACGAATATCTAGTGTTATAATACCTTTACCAGTTTCTTTAAAAGGTTTTTTCCATTCGGTCACCTTGGATTCTCCAGTAGTAATATCTTTTGTATATTGACTCCATTGCTTTATTCGAAAAAAATTTGGCCAGTTTGAAGTGCTGAGTTTAGGGTCTTGTATATAGTTGAGATGTTCATTTATAATAGTAGTATCATCAATTTTACCATGAACAAAACTAGTACATAATCCACCTGTTACAGCTTGTCTTATAATATAGTTATACAAAGTATGATTAATGGTTTTAGGAGCTAAATTTTTTTTGATCTGTTTGGAAGGTTCAATAATAAAAAACTGTTGATAAGACAAATTTGACTGTGAAAAATTTCTTCTTAAAAATATATTAACTGAGTCACAAAGATAACTTTTAAAAAGAGTTAACACTATTGAGTGCAAAAGATAACAATCTTGAATTAAATAGTAAGTACCATAATCATAAAGATTAGAAAACTTTTTTTGTACAAAAATATCCTGAGCTTTTTTACGTGTTTCTAAAAGAGGAGTTTTTTTTGAAAAAGTATCCTTCCAAAATTTTTCATCTTCAGGAAACAATGATGTAAAATTTTTAAGAGCTTGAATGCTTGTTGCTTGGGTGTAAGGAAAACAAAGTTTGGAAACAGGCAAATTAAACAGTTTTCCAACTTTGTCAAGACTCATATTAGAAGAAACAAGGTTTCTAATATCTTTAATATAAAGTTTTATCATCCACTGGTTAAAATATTTTTTGGTCTTTACATTATAATTCTTTAGGGTTTGAAAATTTTTTTTGTTTATGCATAGAATAGTGGATATTGATGCTCCTTTTTTAAAAATATGAATTTTTTGTTTCATTTGAGTTTGAATCAAAATCAAGCTGTTACACAACAGATAATTGTCATAATTTGAACCATTAAAAGATGTTAAAACACATTCTTTAATAATTTCTTGTAATCGTTTATAAATAAGAATAAAAATGTTACGTTGTCCGTGCAATATATCAGTTGTTTCAAATTTTTTAAGAAATGAGCTTAATAAAACATATTTAACAACCGAAGCTAAAACATTTCTTTGATAAATTGAGGCAAAAAACTTGTATACCATTTTAGTGGTATTTTTTAGAGTAGGTTCTGAAGAATGCTGTTTAGAGAGATGATTTTTTTCAATGTGAAATGTACGAACATTTTCTTCTGATAATGTGAGATTAGACAGTAGTTGCAAAAGCTCTAGGGAACATCGATCTAGTTTGATTCGATCAAGTTTAGACTTAAATGTGGTCCAATGTATTGAATACCGAATGCAGGATGGGTCGCTGGAGACATAATTATTTAATCTGGTAAATAATGATGAATCTAAATATTTTTTAAAAATTTTAAGGACTTTACTTATTGGCAAACTATCATAAAGTCCAATAAGATAAAGTTGTTGAATTCCTGTGAATACTTTCTGGTGCATTGATTCTTGAAAACAGTTCTCAAATGTTGCCTCATGTTCTGTTCCCAAAGAATATGACTTGTTTAAAGCTTCAGTGTCGTAGCTGAAAAATAATTAATTTTAAAAATAAAAAAAAAGAAATAGGAAACATGTTTGTGAAATTTTTGTGCAAATTTTTTTTAATTATATATGTTCACAATTTTTACCTGATTAAAGATATTTCACTGCAGATTTTTAGCTTCATTTTTAAAGTTTCTGTTAACAGACCCAAAGATTCTAAAATCAAAGACAAAACAATACATTTGTTTTATACTTTTTATATAATGATTGTGTATACATACCTAGATTTTCATACAGAAAATTTTTTTGAGCTGAATTTGAAGCTGTAAAAAACAGACATATTTTTAACATAAAATTTTTTATAGTTTTAAATTTATGGTAAATTAAGTTTACAGGACTTACCTAAGTTTTGGAAAGTTGAAAAAAAAGCTGCATTGTCAGGTAAGAAATATCTTTCTGTGTCTGGATGCTCACAAATACAAGATTCTTGATCAAGTAAATCTTCACTTATGTCACAATTATTTTGAAACACACTTTCACCTTCGGTAAAATGAGATGTATGAAATATAGTTTTTGGATTCAAAAGAGGAGTTTTATATTTTTGAAATATTTGAACAATAGTAAATGTAGAATTTTCCAGGTGAGGAATAATGAATAAATAAAGGATAGAAGGGTTTTCTGTTTGTGCATTGAAAAATCCGAGCAGAAGCTTTGCCATTTGTTTGGTATTCGATGTTGATTTGACAAGTGAGAATGCTGAATAGAGGACTATTGAAAATTGTTTCTTCACTGGTTTAGACCGAAGGACATTCTCTATAAGATCCAAAGAAATTTCTTCTCCAGCAAAAGATATTTTGGTTGTTGGGTTACACTTGATAAGAAATGGATTGAATTCAGGATTCAGAAGTGAGTTAAAACTGTAGAATTTTTGTTTATGCTCGATGATATGAACTGGAGTAAAATAGTTGTTTCTCGTATAAACTAATTTGACAGTGGGGTTTTGAAATTTATAGACTGGAATTAAACAGTTTTTTGCATGTTCACACAAGTTTTGTTGTTTCAAAGTTCTTGAATACTGAAAAGTGATTAGATTTATGTTTATGTTTAACACGGTTGAAATATATTTAAAAACTTTTTGCACTGGAATTTCTTTATTCCATTGTCTGGGAGTTATTTTTAACATTTCTACCAGTTCTTGATACTTTTTAATTGGGCATGTAGAAGTTCTATGTTGAGTCCAAATCTGTGGAAGCAGTAGATCTAAAAGAAAAAACCAAAAAATAAATTGTACACAATTTTTATAAATTAAACTCTAATGTCACTTACCTAAAATTGAGTTTTGGAAATGTTTTGGGAAATTTTGCTTCATACAAAGTGGTTGGCAGTATGTTTTTAAAAACACCCTAACATTTTCTATGCATTGGGACTGTTCCATTGTCAAGATTCTGCAAAGCAAAGTTAAATAGGTTAATATAATCTATAGTTTTAGTTTACAATTTTTACTCTTTATTTTTCATTACTAATAGTATTATTATCATCATTATCAGTATCACTATCAGTATCATCATAGATTGTACACATAGCTCTATTTTCTCCTAAACAAAAAAATAAAATACAAATTCAAATAAATTTTTTACAAAGAAAAATAGATGTTACCAAAATATGAAAATGTTTTTTTGGGTTGTACAGCTATTTCTAAAAACATAATTTGATATTACAAAGATATATTCACTATTAAAAATTTATCCCATTTACCTGGTAAAAATTTAGAAATTGGTAATAATTGAATATGACACAAAATATCACCAGATTTAATACTTATAGGAGACAAAGCAACAATGGGTAACATCATGTTATTAATACTGGGAAGGAAAAATTTGGATAAAATTCTAAAGTTTGAATTAATTTCAATAATTTGCACAATATGATTTTTTGGTACACCAAGCAAAACCAACCCCAAGTAAATTTCTTTAATTTCATTGGGTGTAACATCAGTATCTTGACAAGCCAATAAACCACAATAGTTGGAGGAGTTTACTGTAGGATAACGTGCATGTTCATAAATTTGAAGAAAATTCATTGTTTCTTTCTGAAAATTTCAATACAATACAAAAGTTTAGCATAGTTTTTACAAATAAACAACAGAGGGTACATAGGGTGTAAGTGCATTGTTATTAAGAATAATATTTTCAATAAAAGCACTAATTTTATCCTTAGAATTTACATGGTGCAATTTTAAATTTTTACAGAGTGTCAAAAGAGTAGTAGATTTACCAAGAAATTTTGTGAATTGTTTCAAGATATAGGGAATTTGTGACTTGTGAAAATGTGAAAATTTTAAAGTTTGGCTCAATATTGAATTTTTTTTAATGCAATATATATCATTGTCAAGAAGTGAAAAATCAGAATGTTGATTTGTAACAAATTGAGTAAATTGAGTGCAAAGCTCTTTCCAAGTATAAATAATTTTTTTATTGTTGTAAATATACAAATTTAACATGGGTGAAACCCAAAACAGTGAGGAAGTGTCGTTGTAAATAATATCAACTGGAGAGTCTAGATAAAACTCCGAAGAAAGAGCATGATTTCTAATTTCATTAATCTTTTCATTGTTAGCTAGATTTACATGAGGTAAACAATGAGAATATAAATTAGGTTTAAAAATACACCAAGCATTAAAACAAGACTGGAGCTCTTTGTTTAAAATGATTATGTCTAAATTACCAGGGTCATAAAGTCCATTAGTTTCAGCTATCAATTCTACAATGTCTATTAATTCAGACGGTTTAAAATACAGAGTCATTACGTATCTTTGCTCTTTAATATATTTATTAAGAGATGATTCCGGTTTAAAGATCCAATATTCTTCATGTTCACTAAAGTTTTTCTTCAATTCTGGAATTAATTGTGTGCTGATAAATTTAAAATAACTTCTACAAAGAGAAGAGTCTCCGTTGCATGCTGAACAAACATCTGAAAAGATAACAGTAAAAGATTAAATTTTATTAAAATTTTAGTTTTTGTTAAAATTTAACGTTTACTTACACATATGTTCTTCAAGCGAATCCGCAATAGAAACACAGCTTTGCACACATCCAGAAAAGTTTTCAAGTGTACTGCCCATTTTAAAGCTTCTGAAAATTTTAATACTTTGTTAATTTGTACAGAATAAAAGATAAAATAAGGTGAATTACATTGGTATCCAGATGATTTAAACTTGACTTTGAACAAAATGTTAAATATGGACCTACATAAATTTGTGCATGTACATTAAAAGAGTGTAAGGGGTTTTGAGTTTGTGAGGGTTTAATAACAAGTTCAATGGAAGTTGTGTTATAATTTTCAAAACACGTAAGAGTATAACCAGGATTACTATACACAGAAACTGATTCATTGTACAATTGAGGATAAAAATGACATCCTGGCCAAAAATTCCAATCTATTAAGGCTGTGTATTCAGAATAGGCTCGATCAAACATATTTTTACATCTTATTAGGTCTATAGAAGTTAAAATAGGTAACCAGTTGTAGTGAAAAACAAGTTTTTTATTAATATAAAGTTGAACATTTTGAACATTTGAAAGATAATTAGTTGATGATATTTTTTCTGGAAATAATAAAACAACTTTATTAGGAAATATTTCCACATATCCACTCTCTTTTAACAAAGGATCATCAAAATGATAAATAGTTTTTTCTGAAGACTCTTGTTCATAGGGGTTTTCACCACTTTCCAACTCTTGTTGAAGACTATCATCATCAGTGGTTTGTATTTCCATATTTATTCTGAAAAATAAAAAATCTGTAAAAGAAATGAGCTTAATTGTAAAAATTGTGTTTTTTTAATAAAAAATATCACCTTTTATTTTTGATGTTTTACTCGTTATATCTTATATTGTAAAATTTTTGTCTAACTACACTTTTAAGACATTGTTAACGATATAAAAAGCTGACTTTTGTCCTCAAATTTAACTAAATTTTGTTCAGCATCTATAATAGTAAACTCTAGTACACTAGGAAGAGTTAAAGCATTGTGATAAGGTAAAACAATATCCATTTTTTTTACAGCCACAAATTTATCCACTAAATCGTCATAGTTTAAAAGACATAAAACACGACTATACGAATTGGGTAAAAGAAATTCGTTATATCTTAAAAAGTTGGAGTCTATTGCATGGTTAGTTTTAAAAATTATAAAAAATGGGGCTGTAAAATAAGGTGATTTTGTATACGGGTATCCTAATGTAGGCATTCCATTAGTTATTTCAGATAAACCGTCTACAAGTAGGGGTTCGTCTGGTACATTTTCCCAGAATGGTTTTGAGGCAAAATATAACTTAAGTTTTTCACTTTTTAAATGAACTTTTACATGATATCTTGAATCGTCCATCGCCGCACCTCTTCTATAAGAATTTTGAAAGCTGACCGTTTTAGTATCTGGGTCGACAAAAGCATTATATCCAAAATATTTTGCTATCCACGACTTATTATATGCTTCTAAAATTGGAGTTTTTAACACGTTTGAATACTCTGAGTTCTGAAAAATAAAATAAAAAGTAAAAAAATCTTTAAACACATTTTTGTTTGTTGCAAGTTTTTACCTTGGTATATTGCTGTGAAAATTGATTGTAATGAACATTTTCAAAAGATGCTGTAACTGGAATTTTTTGAAACACACACCCTTTTGCATTTGTGAAAATACCAAAATCTAAATAGCGTTCTTTTTTACGTGCAGAATCAGGGTCGGTCGCATCTCTGGGAAAAAGATCCATATCACTATCATTAAATTTTATTATCATTACTGTCTGGTAAATTATTAAAGGGGTTGCGGGATTCTCTTCAAATTCTTTTATTGCTGCAGCTGTCCATTTTAATCCAACTGAAATAAATGGTTGTGTAAAATAGTTTATGTCAATAAAAAATGTTGTAAAAATATTGCTTTACCGCATCGAAAAAGTCGAAAGTAAGTCTCTAAATAATATAACGCTGATTTATCTTCTACTTCTTCATTTATTTGTTCCTAAAAAATAATGTAATTTTATTTTGAAAAACCCTTTATTTAAAAAAAGTTTTTTTTACCAAAAGAGGATCATTTGTGCTAAATGTTGTTAGAATGGGTAGGTCACCTTGATTAGTTTCTGTTATTATTTGCCTTAAAATATATATTTCATTAAAACTATTTTTTGTTTTTTATTTAAAACATTTTACCTTAATTGAGGTGATGTTATAATTTCAAAAGCATTCCCTTTCTTTATTTTTATCATATTATGTATTAGATAGTGATAGGGTAAAATCAATATTTGATATGGTAATAAAGTAAGTCGCATTTGAATTTCATTTCCTGTAGGTCTAATGTTGACCGAAGAAAATGGTCGTGACACATTTCCCAAATTTAATTTGGTTGCAATTTGTCGGCTTATTTCAGTAAAGGGGTTTGTAGAAGCTGGTGCAATGTTTCTTAAAACCACCACATCTAAAAAAAAAGGGGGAGTAAACTATAGAGAGTTAAAAAAGAAAAAACATGTCAAATAAAATACCTACCCAAATAGCTTGTAGCATTAAAATGAAGATCAAATGACCCTAGAACATGAGTATTTTAATTTTTTATCTTTAATAAGCATTTTGTTTAAAAATAAAAAAACAAGTTACCAAATGCTTCGCCTGTAATAGCATTATCTTCATAACTTAAACATATGTCCGATTTGCGACATGCGATATCTCTAAATTCATGTTCAAGGTTGCAATGAAACACACTATCCTAAACAGATTAATAATTTTGAAAAAGAGAAAATTTTTTGTGTTTTAACCAACAAATGTTACCTTAGATAAACACTGAACCAAATAGGTTTTAGAATTTTTGACACTCATATTATTATTGTTCTGAAAACATTTTTTTTACAAAAATTTTAACATACATATTTTTGAGCTATGGGGTTTTTTATAGCTACTTTAGGAAATCGAATTTTTTTTTGGCGCAAAAATTTACAAAATTTTATATACCGAGAATCAATATTTTTATCAAATCTATTGTTAAAAAAAGCACACACATCAGCAACATGTAAATTTGGAAAAGCAATAAAAAACAAACTGGCATCAATAAGATTATGGTTATTCATAATTTCAAACACAAGAGTTAGATATTTTTGTTTAGGATATGTTTTTTTTATAAATTCAATAACAGCATTATGAGTCGAGTCAGTCAGATTTTCTTCTCCATGACTCGGACTGGTCTGACAAGATTCATCACTTTTATGGATAATAAATTTTTCCTTGTTAGAAAACATTATAACCGGTTTTCCGTAAAATAAACGATCTATTTTATTTATAATATAGTTTTTGTTTGTATTAATATAGCAAAAATTAAAATTTTGTTTTAAAGGTTCTTGATAAAAGCTTAAAACTTCTTTTCCTCCTAGTCTTTCTTGAAGTTTCCTGCAAATAATTGTTATAAAGTATTTTATTATTTAAATAAAATTATCAAAGTGTTACCTTATAATATAATATCCTAAATTTGAATATGACAAAAAAATATGTGGGGCTAATAATATGTCTGTAAACAAGTTGTTATTATACATATTATGAATCACAAGTAAAAGTGTAATATCATGATGACGAAGATAATAGTTCACTATGGTAAGAAAACGATTTTTTGCATTTACTTTATCTTTAGGTTGAAATGAAAAGTCATCTAAAATAACCAAAGACTTTCTAGGTATTGTACTAAAACTATGCTCGTCCACAGTAAAATCAAGTTTTAAAAAATGTACAACATGAGCTAAATCAGCAAAATCACTTGGTTCTCGAGTTTGTATATGAAGCGAAATATCTAAAAAAGTAAAATATTTTAATAAAAGTTAATGTTACACTCCTCTTTTTACAAAATACCTGTGTGTAAATGAGAAACAAGTGATTTTACAAATGTGGATTTACCACTGCCACTTTCAGCTGCAAAAAAACTATGTTGTTAAAATACTATTAATAACAGTTATTTTACTGCAAAATGATTACCTATTACAAAGACTAAATTTGATAAAGGGATAATTTCTGAAAGTGTACGACTATTCATTGTTAGAGGTTGGAGAGTCAGAAGAAGAAGAAGAACTCGGAGGTGGCAGAACAGAAGAGTTTAGGCTAGAAAAAAAATGTGATTTTAAAAGATATCAACTTTTTACATTTTTTATGTTTTTGCTACCTGAGACAGTCACTAATAAAATTTTCGCTATCAAGGGTTAAATATTCTAAGAACTGGTTGGCTGGTAATTTTAGAACACTGTAATCGATAACATTTTGATGCTTGGAATCGAGGGATATTTTTTGTCGTTTCTGTTGTTCTGTGCCACACACTTCATAATTTTTAGAAGCATCATGAAACACATATTTTATAAGGAGAGCAATATCCGTTGGCCTGTAACAGAAAAAAATTATGTCATATTTAAAAGTGTTAACTTACTTTTGCATTTTAAGTAAAAGTACCTTATTTCATAATTACAAGATTTCTGAGCTAATCCCAATTCACCAGACGTAAAATGCTAAAATCATTTTATAAAAAATTTATTTACATAAAATTAAAGTGATTTGACATAAAAAGAATAAGTGTTACCTCAAAGCTAAAAGTTATTTGAATATTAGGGTCTGTTGTTTCAAATACACAAAGGGGATACGCTTTTACGCTTGAAATGCTCGAGTGGTTTGAAAAATCTAAAAACAAAAAAGAGAGAGGGGGGGGTATTAAAACAATATTTTATGATTGTAAAAGTTTGTTTTTTACCTGATTTTCTATAGTTTTCTAACAAAACGGAAAATTTATGAAGACTTTTTTTATAATTATCCGTAAATGTTGAATTGTTTATTTTTTGAAAAAATTCAAAATCAAAAAGCAAACATTTGTCATCAAATTTTTTACTCTCTGGACCATCTCTTCCATATCGGTGTGTAAGCACTAAAAGGAAAAACATACTTATTAGAATTAAAAGTCATGAGGGTGGACAATAAGTTTTTATTTAGAAGTATAAAGAAACCTATATATCCAGTTGGCGAATAGAACAGGTCATACCCAAATTTTCTAAAAAGTAAATTTTATTTAGAACAAGTGAGCAATTAGACAAAAACTTATGATGATAGAAATTCAAACCTGATGTATTTAAACAGATCTTTTACTGGACCAGGTAATCTTCCCTGACTTTATAATAGTTTTAAGTTTAAAAAAATTTCAAACATGTTGTGTAAATTAATGTTAAGTGAAATATAGTCATTACCTTACAGGATTGGGAAAAAATTTGGCTGAATAACTATGTCTATCAGATGGCGAATGATACAATCGTTTTGAGAACGATTTACATTCAAGTATTTGTGAAGTTGTTTGAAGAGCTTGCTCATCAGAAGAGTAAAACTCAACGTTATACATGCTAAAATAGATTAAAATGCACTTGAACCTTACACTACTAGTGACATGTCTCAAATAGAGATTTTAAACTATATATACAATTTTTACGGTTTACAAAAAATCATTAAAATAGTTTAAAGTGTTTAACAAAATTGGCAAACAAAAGTTTTAGACAAGTACAAAGAGAAAATAATAAGAAGGATTGTGTTTACAAAGCCAATAAAATACATTGTTAAATCAAAGAGAGAAACATGATGCAAATAAAACAAAGAGGAAGAAGGAAGAGGACAAGAAAAGTGTTTATAAGAGAATACTGCAAAGTGTAAAATAAAAAACAGAAATAAATTGGGGGGGGGGAAACGAGAGAAAAAAAGGGTAGGAAAAGTGGTAGGGAAAAACAAAGAAACAAAAGCAAACGACACAAGAAAACAGAAATAGGCAGGGAGGGAGTTAAGAGAGTTATTATTGTGAAAAAGAAAATAGCAAATAGAAAGGACAAAAAGGCAATGAAAAAAGGAACAGGAAAACGGGTTTGGAAAGGCAAAAATTTACATAAGAAGTCGGAAGAAGAGAAGCAAAAGAAAGGGAAAAGGTAACTGTGGATAAAACAGAGAGTATAAAAAATATAAGTAAAAAAATAAGGAAAACATGGAACGGGAAAAAGAGGGTGTAAGAAAAATTATCTATGCTAAGGTAAAAAAGTTGGTAAAAGGAGGGAAACAAGAATGCAAATGTTAAAGACCCAAAGAGGATAAGGAAGTTAAGGGGGGGGGGGGGGGGGAAAGAAAAA
>Ga0208595_1000250_pt1 | contig 21058 bp, 18 predicted proteins | sample LakMenEpi28Jun11_FD_150742 | JGI IMG/M metagenome (GOLD analysis project Ga0208595, IMG submission 150742) | Freshwater microbial communities from Lake Mendota, WI - 28JUN2011 deep hole epilimnion (SPAdes) | ecosystem: Environmental > Aquatic > Freshwater > Lake > Epilimnion/Euphotic zone ...
GCACGGTTGGCATAGCTGGTTTCGCAGGGCTGCTCGCCTTTTAGGAACAGGAACTGGCATGCGCCTTCATTGGCGTAGATTTTGGCGGGCAAACCATGACCGTTTTCGTATCATAGCTTTTGCAAAGCGCACAGTCCTCTGTGGGTGGCTCCCGCGTTGCAAGCATAAAATGATGAACTGGCCTTTGGTCGGGTGCAGTCGTCTGTCCGGCCTGTTTGTGCAGTCGGTATAGACTGCTGGCCCTGATGGGGTCCACGAGCAAGGTCCAATCGGCTTTGCAGGCTGTTGCGCCTAGGACTGTCATTGGGTTGTCCTTGGTCCCGGTCCGACCGGTTGTGCCATCACATCACTTCGCTCTCACAACTTCGGTAAGCTGATCTCTTCAGCTAAACTGTTAATCCATCACGCCGCAAGTACCGGTACGTGGCCGGGCCGGAAGACTTCACCGTGCGCCACCACAATACAAAATGCCGCGCTCGCTATGATGCCCCCATCAAAACTGTGACGGTCAACACGCGATGACGTTTACCGCTAATCCCCCTTGGCTGGTTTCTTTATATCGCGAAGACATGTCCATGCCAGTTTGTCGCATTGTCTCAATCACTTGATCGAGCGACACTTTGGGGCGCTCTTCGCTATGCAGCGCTAGCCGCGCAGCGTTGACTGCCTTGACTGCGCCTAGCGCATTTCGCTCGATACATGGGATCTGGACCAGCCCGCCTACTGGGTCGCACGTAAGGCCAAGATTGTGTTCCATGCCAATTTCCGCTGCGCTTGCGACTTGGGAGGGGGTTCCGCCCCATATGGCGGCGAGACCTGCCGCTGCAATGGAACAAGCAACGCCCACTTCTCCCTGACAGCCCATTTCTGCGCCAGAAATTGAAGCACGCATTTTGTAAAGAAGCGCGATACCACCTGCAGTGGCTAAAAAACGCTGCGCGACCTCCGGAGCTTGACCATCGTTGCAGCAGTAATATTTCATGACCGACGGCAAAATGCCCGCAGCCCCATTGGTAGGCGCCGTAACGACGCGACCGCCCGACGCATTTTCCTCATTAACCGCAAGCGCGTACACATTCAGCCAATCCAATAAACGTTCAGGCTCATTGGCTCCTATGCCGCAATTTAACCTTGCAAAGACTTCAGGCGCGCGTCGACGAACGTTCAAGCCGCCAGGCAGCGTCCCTCCGGTGTTCAAGCCGCGATCAATGCAACCGAGCATTGCCAATACTATCGCATCAAGCCCAGCCAGCGTAATTGCCCGACGCCGAAAACTATCTTCGTTTTCAAGCACAATCTGTTCGATGGTAAGACCCGTATCTGCGCAAATTTCGAGTAACTCCGCCCCCGAGCTATAGGCATATTTGCCCTTTCCCGCTGCGCTTATGGTGTCGTCCGGCGCTGACAAACTAAGCTGCTTTTCGGTTGCAAAGAATCCCCCGCCGGTAGAATAATAATATTCTTCAATTATTTGGGTGCCTGTTGCCGAATAAGCCCTAAGTGCCATACCGTTTGGATGGAGCTTTGGAATGACGTTCGTGTCGAGTAAAATATCGCGCCTTTTGTCAAAATCGACCGATATATCGGGTTTCAGCAAAAGGCGCCGCGTCTGCGTGACATCATCCAATATCGATGCGATAGCATCAGGGTCGATCCGCGAAGGTCGGTATCCCATGAGCCCGAGTATCACAGCATCGATGGAGCCATGCCCAACGCCGGTAAGTGCTAGCGATCCCTGCAGCGTCACTTCGATCCGGGAAACATCCGTCAGCCGCGCAGTTTTCGACAACTTTTCGACGAACCGCCGGGCGATCCGCATCGGCCCGACGGTGTGCGAACTCGATGGTCCTATGCCAATGCGAAATAGATCAAGGATTGAGATCAAGTATGAGTAACCTTCTGGAGCGTGGATTTCGGGATTTTTCCGAAAACATAATGGAGCTTCACTTACTTACAAACCCGGCAAAACAAAACACTGTGATCAATGTCATTCGGAATGTCTCAGTCCGCCGTCCAACCGCCGTCGATGACCAAGCTGGTGCCTGTCATCAATGCCGATGCGTCCGAAGCAAGAAACAGGATTGCTCCCATCACATCTTCTACCTGACCGACGCGACCGAGTTTGATTTTGGACAGGACATGCGCCTTAAATGCCGGGTCATCAAAATATGGCTTAGTGAGCGGCGTTTCTATGAAGGTCGGCGCTATGGTATTGCTGCGGATGCCGTGGCTTGCCAGATCGAGAGCGAAAGCCTTGTTCATCCCTTCCAGCGCCCATTTTGATCCGCAATACAGGCTGCGATTTGGTCCACCGACATGGCCCATCTGGCTGCCCATATGGATTAGCGAGCCTTGAGCAGTTTCGGCGATCATCTTGTGCACGCAGGCTTGCGCTACAAAGAAGGCCGACTTGACGTTGAGATCATATACCGCGTGATAATCCTCTTCGCTCACATCCCACATTGGCTTGGGCCGATTGGTGCCCGCGTTGTTGACGAGAATGTTGAAGGCTGGACGGGCGGCGAAAAATGCTTTCACGGCCATGATGTCTGACACGTCCAAAACAGCAGCGGTTGCAGTTGGACCAATCATCGCAGCGGCTTCTTCTACTTCGGACGCCGTGCGAGAGACAAGCGTTACGTCGGCTCCGGCCTGACCCAGTGCTGCCGCTGCGGCAAGGCCAATGCCCCGCCCAGCGCCAGTCACGATAGCACGACGACCGTCGAGACTTAGGCTGGGGGTGATGGGAAGTGTCAAGCGGCCTCCGCCTTACCAGCATAAGGCACATTCTTGCCGCCATAGCGCCGCACGCGGATGTTGGCTTGTTCACCATGGCCCGCAAAGCCCTCAAGCGCGCACAGTCGCGAGCAATATTCACCGATCATCGTCGAAGCTTCATCGGTCAAGACACGCTGATAGGTGCAGGTCTTGAGGAACTTGCCGACCCACAGTCCGCCGGTATAGCGCGCCGCTTTTTTGGTGGGGAGCGTATGGTTGGTGCCAATAACCTTGTCACCATAGCTCACATTGGTACGGTTGCCGAGAAACAGCGCGCCGTAGTTGGTCATGTGCTTGAGGAAATAATCGGGGTCTGCGGTCATCACTTGCACATGCTCTGAGGCGATCTCATCTGCGATGCGAACCATTTCCGCGTCATCCTGTGCGACGATAACTTCGCCAAAGCTCTCCCATGCGCGCCGGGCTATATCAGCGGTCGGAAGGATGGTCAGCAGGCGTTCTATTTCTTGCATTGTCTCCTCAGCAAGTTTGCGTGACGTGGTGAGCAGGACCGCAGGAGAGTCCGGACCATGTTCGGCTTGACCCAAAAGGTCTGTTGCCGCCAGTTCCCCGTCACAACCGATCTCGTCGCAGATAACGAGCGTCTCGGTCGGTCCAGCAAACAGATCAATTCCGACGCGCCCAAACAACTGTCGCTTGGCCTCCGCGACAAAGGCGTTGCCGGGACCGACCAGGATATCAACTGGGGCCATAGACGCCGTGCCGATAGCCATCGCGCCGATCGCCTGAACCCCGCCGAGCGCGTAAATCTCGTCGGCGCCTGCCATTGCTTGAGCGGCCACAATTGCGGGCGCAAACTTTCCTTGAAAGGGCGGCGCGCATGTCGCGACGCGTTTGACGCCTGCAACCTTAGCGGTAATCACCGACATATGGGCAGAGGCGAGCAATGGATATTTTCCACCTGGAACATAGCAGCCTGCCGCATTCACTGGAACATGGGTGTGGCCAAGGACTACACCGGGCAGCGTTTCAACTTCGACGTTCTTCATTGAGTCCCGCTGGATCTGCGCGAAATTGCGCACCTGCGTCTGCGCGAATTCGATATCCTTCAAATCCTGACCTGATAGCTGATCGATACAATTCTGGATTTCAGATTGAGTAAGCTGATAGGATTCGCGATCCCAGCCGTCGAACTTTATCGAAAGCTCGCGTACGGCATCATCACCGCGTGCTTCTATGTCTGCGAGAATGCCTTCCACTATATCGCGCACTTTGCGGTCGGAGTTGGCCTTTGCCTCAGTTGTTGCTCCGCGTTTCAGCCATTCAGCCATTATAATCTCCGTTCATTCAAATGTTGACTTTGCGACCGACAGTTTCCGGCATGCGAAACCAGATCACGGCGGCGAGTAGGAAGGCGACCGAGGCGAGGCTCATCACCGGAGCGCGCCCGAAACTCTCCGCAAGCGGTGCGGTGATGAGCGGTGCGGTCATGCTGATTACGCGGCCCCAATTGAAGATCGAGGCTGCGGTCGACCGCAGATGCGGCGGATACAGCTCTGACAACCAAGGGCCCCAGATCGCACTGCATGAGAGCATGATGCCATATGTGAAGCCGGTGAGCTCAAGCAGTCCGATTGGCATGGGCACAAACAAATAGACCGGGATCAGTGCGGCCGCGACAACAAATCCCCAGGCCGCGATCCGCCGTCCAAAGCGGTCGCTGATAAAGCCCCAGACAAGCCCACCAATGGCTGCTCCAATGAACTGCCAGCCAAGCACGTCACCGACTATCGTATCGGGAATCGCACGGTCTTCCTTCAGATAGGTTGAGGCCCAGCCAGTAAAGGCCTGATAGGCGAAAAAGTTGAGACCGGTCATGGTCGCGAGCAGAATTGTCTGGCGGGCAACCCCGGGCTTGAAAAGCTCGGCAATGGGCAGAGTGGCCTTGGCGGTTGTTTCGTCTTCTGTCTTGCCATCCATCGGAATGAAGTTGCGGTCGTCCGGGATCACAAAAAATGCGAAAAGGGCAAGCATCACAGGTACTGCGCCTGCCCACAGGAGGACAGTCCAGTCATAGCCTGCGCGGAAGGCCGCTGCCGACAGAAAGCCAAGCGCGGCTACTGCGACATTATAGGTGCCCAGCACAAAGCCAGCGATGACGCCGCGCACGTCGCGGGCGAACAGGCCGGAATAGATACCGACCGCAATCGGGAACATCGCCCCCATGAAGAAGCCAAGGCCGATTCGCTGAAACATCAGGCCCGTATAAGAGGAGACCAGCAGGGCCGAGAGTAGCCCGCAACCGTAGCCGATCATCGAGATGACGAGCGCATTCCGCCGTCCGATCTTGTCTGCAATCTGGCCCATGACAACCGCGCCAACAATCGCTCCAACCGACTGAAGCGTGTAGGATGAGCCAGCTTGCAAATCAGTGAGGTTCAGACTCTCTTTGATGTAAGGCCGCAGAATATCGACGGTATTCCAAGACCAGGCGTAAAAGAAATAGGCAACGAGTAGGAATGCTAATGCGCAAAACCGGCGCGTCTTTGAGAAATCGTGAGCGCGGATCATGGTATTTGCCTTTCCCAATTCGGCAAGAGGTCAATTCCGAACTGGGCGATGAGATCAACCATATCGATGAACACCCAATTTTCGACGAGCATGTCGCCCTCGCGCCGCCAATAATCCATGATCCGTTGGGTAATGCGTTTTCCCGTTGCAGGAATTCCGATCCAGTCATCACCCAAATGGGTCGCGTTGATGCTTGGCCAGCCGGTGGAGGCCACATAAGCGCCTTCGCCGATGCGGCATTTGTGATTGCCGCCGATCCTGTCCGGAAATGCTTTGAGAAACGGCCCTTGGTGCGCGCGCTCATAATCGGCGTGCCCGCGCGCACTGCCGATGCCGCCCGGGCCATACCATTGGAATTGGGGTGTCCAGAACCGTCGCATCCCCATGCTGGCCAGGGATTTGCCGTCATAGGACATCAATCCTGCGATCATTGCCTCGACCAGTTTGAGGCTTCTGTCCGACTCTGCGTCATCTGCGGGTTGCAGGATGATGCCGTCTTGCGTTGCAGGTGCCGGGGACCAGCTTTCTCCAAGCTGCGGACGGAGCGGCCATTGGTTTGTTTCAATCATCAACCGTGTCAGATCGAGCAGCACATAGCTCTCGACAACCTGATCGCCCTCTATCCGGTCGAACCAGCCATAGCGGATGAAATGGGGTCGCCCGCTCGCCTTCAGGCCGTAAAGGTCATTCTGAAAATGGCCCACGAAGTTGCCCGTTGTTGTGATCCACTGACCGTCCTTGAACTGGCCACTCAGCATTATGTCGGTCCGGCGTTCCAGATCAGGAAATGCACGCACCAAAGGCTGCCAAAAGCGTTCAATGATCGCGTCACGCCCCGCGCAATAATCGACCGGTGCCCCTGCATTGAAATTGCAGTCTTTGGCATACAGCCGATCAGTCAGCAGATGATAGGACTCCGCAATATCACGGTGGCCGTTCACCACATTCCAGTAAGCGATTTTATCGAGCGTCATTCGGATCCCCTTGCATCCTTATATTGACTTCGAATGCAATGGACGTAAACCACTAATTCAAGCAAGAGATCAGATCGTCGAAAATCGACGCAAATGTGGGATGTTCAATGGCCGAGTTGCAGACGCGTTTAACGGATTGGACCGTCGAATCGCTGGAAGCCCGCGCAGTGCGCTATGGTGACCTCATTCCGTGCTACAACGCCTTCATCGACTGCCGGACGCCGGGGTCGGAGGCGAAGGAAAACTTCACGATCATCGGTCCCGGCGTGTCTGAAAATCCGGCTCAGCATGTTCATATTGCAGAGCCGCATGGCTATAATATCGGGGGTGCGCGGCAACCACCTGGATGCGTCAATTCGCAGCATAGTCATGACACTGCAGAGGTTTTTGTCGTTCACAGCGGCCATTGGCGTTTCGATCTTGGTGAGCATGGCGATGATGCGCAGGTTGAACTTCACCCCGGCGATGTTATTTCGATTCCGACACGCATGTTTCGCGGTTTTACGGCAACGCAGCCTGACGATGATGGTAAGCCGGGCTTCTTATGGGCGGTCCTCGGGCAGGATAATCCCGGCCGGGTGACCTGGGCACCAAAGGTCTTTGAAATGGCGAAAGATTATGGGCTTATTCTGCTGGAAAATGGATCGCTGGTCGACACTGCCGCCGGCGAAAAGATTCCAGAAAATGTAGCGCCGATGCAGCCGACATCTGCCCAAGAAGCCAGCAGCCTGATCTCGGTCAATGCGAATTCTGCTGAAACCATTGTTTGGCGCAATCAGGCGATTGTAGGTAGCGACGTCTTATCCGTCATTGGCCCTGATGCGCCACTGGATTGGGACCATGGCTTTAATGTGGACCGGATTGCCATTGCACCAGGCGAAGGCATGGACTGGGACGGTAGTGGTGCCAAGGAAGTGTTGTTCATTGATCGCGGGTCGATCGACTTGGAATGCACCGATGGCCTGCTTCACTTAAAACAAGGTGATACAATTAGCTTGCCAGCAGGCCTTGCGCGCCGCGCCTCCACGCAGGACGGCGTCGTGGCTTTTCTGGTGTATCCATGACAGCCATCCCCAATGTTGGCGGGCGCGACATCGCCCAGATATTGGAACCGCAAGGAAGCCCGCGTCAGCATATCCCGGGCTTCAATCCAGAATATGCCGATATTGTCGACTATATACTGCGCTGCACCCACCGGATTTGGGAGCAGAAGGATGTCGGCCTGATCGCCACGCATTATGGCAGCGACATTGTTGTGCATATGATGACTGGCCCGGCATTGGGCATGGATGGGGTGATTGCCGGCACGTCGCGCACTTTGTCGGCTTTCCCGGACCGGACCTTGACCGGCGAGGCCGTTATTTGGTCAGATGAAAGCGCCAAGCACGGACGGGGCGCCTATCTTTCGTCGCACCGGATTACATCTACCGCGACCAATCTCGGCACGTCCGAACTTGGCCCAGCAACAGGCAAACGGATCACCTTCACAACCATTGCTGATTGCCTGTGCAAAGAAAATCTGATCATCGAAGAATGGTTGGTCCGCGATTATAGCGCGATGGCGTTACAGCTGGGATATAACCCCCGCGCCGTTGCCCAAATTCATGCCGCAGCGGATAAAGCAAAAGGGCCGCCAACTGATTGGCGCAAAGATGCAATAAAGCGGGTGAACGATGCGCCAGTCACCGCCTTTACCAATAATGCGCTTCCCAATCCGCAGCATGACCCGCACGCGTTTGCCCATGCGCTGTTTGATCAGCTTATCGGCCATCGACGATATGGTCGGGTTCGCGAGGCCTATTCTCCCGCCGCGCACTGGAGCGGCCCCGGCAGTCGTCGTCTATTTGGTTGGGGAGAGGTTACCGGTTGGTTCACCGCCCTGATTGGCAGTTTTGGTGATGCGCGTTTCCACATCCAGCATGTCGCAGCAGTCGATGACATGATCGCGGTCCGCTGGGAACTCGCGGGCACACATGACGGCGGCGCACTTTATGGCGCAGCGACGGGAGAGCCGATTTACATTCTTGCCGTCACCCATTGGCGCATTGAACATGGCGTTATAGTCGATGAGGTGACGGTGTTCGATGAAGTTGCCCTGATGCGGCAGATGGAAGGTGGACTTTGACAATTTTGGCCGACCTTGAAATCGCGCTGCGGCGGGACCGTGCCTATGCGCAACTGGCTGACAGCCACGTTCATCGGGCAACCCGCGAGGATAGCTTGTCTCTAATCAAGGGCCGCGATGCCATCACTGCAGCATGGGTTAACGAAGACGCGGCGGAAATTACGATTACAGCCGATCTAGACGAGATGATCGCCTATAAAGTGAAGGGCGGGAACTGCCACCGCTGGGTCTGGCGCGAAGAAGGCCGGATCTTGCGTGAGATAGTGGTTGAAGATCGCGGCGCACCCAAAGTTGCACCTCCCGTCCACCCGCCTTTGGGTGAACTTCGCCCCGCCCAGGGTCAATATGCAGCAGGCGACACAGCCATCTTACCGCCGGGTTTCCCGGAAGACGCCCGCGAAATTGCCAACTGGCTTCACCAAGCATGGAACGGCCGCGCCTTCAATCTCTATGACCGCACATGGCTTCCCGCCCTTATCCGCGCGTTACCGGACGCGACCTTCTATTTTGAACATGCGATTGTTGGTGATCAACAAATCGCAATCCTGTGGCGCGTGCACGGCCACCACGCGAGCGGTCAACGCGTGCGCTTGATCGGGAGCAGCGTGTTTACTGGCGATGCGGATGATACCGTAATCGATCACGCGGCGATGGCGGCGCAGATTGAACGCGGGCTGATTGATTATGGAAGTTAGGGTCTTTCTGACTTAAATTGAGGCATATCCAGCTTCGCGGATATAGTTGGCGCATTCGCTGGGCGGGAACCGATCGAGCAGTTTGCCGATGCGCCGCCAAGTTGCCTCGACGGAGCGCTCATTGGCCTTTCTCAGGAGCCTTTTGAGTTTGGAGAACATCTCCTCGATCGGGTTCAGGAACTGCTCGACCCATGCGGTGAAGGTTTCGCCATTGATCGGGCCGTCGAGGACGCACGGAGCGACGATGCCGTCGTGCCGCAGCCCGGCGATGAAGGTCAGCGTTTTCCAGTGCCCATGCGGCACCTTGTCGATCAGCACCTCGCCGCGCGTAGCCCAGCCGTGGGTGCGCGTCATGCTGGCCTCCTCACCAGTAGCCAACTTGAATCACAGTTCTGCCTGAGTGGCAATCCCCCTCGATTCACTCAACCGCAGAAAGACTCTAAAAGCTGCCGTCCGTTCACCCATTCGGGCTCGAAATATGTTGGCAGCAACTGGGGCTCTATTGGTGGTTAGCAGACCTTCGTTCATCCGCTACGTCAATGGCAGCTTCGCGCTCAGTTTCGGTCATTCGAGGCGCTGTCCGAACCCGATAAAAGCAGGCGTTTGTTCACCGCTGGCTCAGTGCTGCCTTCGAGCCATTTCGGATATAGGTAAACAAAGGCTGGGCGCGCCTGATACTATATTCAAACCTCAGCCGACAGAACGAAAAAGGGCAGAGCCGAAGCCCCGCCCTTTTTCGCTACAAATCGCGAAGGCTCAGAATTTGAAGCTTGCCCGCGCACCCCACAGCCGGGGAGGAGCGTAGCTTGCTTGCATCGCACCGCCGCCGCCCCAAACGAAACGGGTTGAAGTCACCTTGTCCGTCAGGTTGGTCACAAAGCCCTGGATCGAGACATTTTCGTTATAGTCCCATGTCAAGCGGAGGTCGATTTTGTTGAACGCCGCCTGCTTCTCGAGGATCGAGTTAAATGGTTGTCCAAAGAAGCTGCTGGAGAAGTTGATCGAGGCATAAGGCGTCAATGTGCCGGCGCTGCCCAGATCAATTTCATAGGATGCGTAAACTGCTCCCGTGAATTCGGGTGAATAGGGAATGCGGTTTCCGCTGATATTACATCCATAAGCTGCAGCGGGTTGCCCGGCTCCGCCCGTGCCAGCGACCAGGCCGCAATTATAGCCAGGGGCAAATAAACGGCGCTGACCAGCGGGTGCAATCGTCACGCCGTTTACAATCGTCGGGGTCAATGCTGTCGCATCAGCCACAACTATTGTCGTACCAAATGGCGCAGGTACGTCGCGATATTCAGTATATTTTGCGTTCAGATAGGCAAAGGTTCCACCGATTTGCAGCGCATCGACTGGCTGCCAGATCAGCTCGGCTTCTGCACCATAGGATCGCGCCTTGCCGCTGTTTTCGATGATCGATAATGTTGTGGCGCCAACCGGGACCTGACGCTGTTCCTGAAGTCCCTTATAGTTGTTGTAAAAAGCCGCGAGGTTAATCTGGATCGTGTTATCGGCAAATCGGTTTTTGGAACCGATTTCATAAGCAATCACGGTTTCGGGGTTAAAAGTTGGTTGCAATGCCGCCGGTCCTTGGCCCGAGTTGAATCCACCAGAGCGGAAGCCGGTCGATACTGACGCGTACATCAGATTGTCATCGCTCAGCTGATAATCCAGACCTGCCCGCCATGTGGTCTTGTTGAATTTTTTGGTATCGTAGGTCGCACCCGTCAGTATCGTTGTGTTTGATGCAAGGCATTGGAAACCGGAACGCGGCGGCGGGAATGACGTATAGGTGCAATTGGTTGTGCCGCCTTGAACGCCAAAGGCGCTGTCCGGAATGGGCCCCGTACGCAACGTGATGGCTGTTCCCTGCGGCACGGGCGGCGTTCCTGCAGTTGGAAGAATTGCGTTCGCGTTGGCAAAGGCAAAGTCTTTCTTGTCACTGGTGTGCCGGATGCCAGCTGTAAATTTCAGCTGCTCTGTTATAGCATAGCTCGCCTGGGCGTAAGCGGCATAGGATTCGGTCTCCGCTTTCTGCTGGTCATAAAATCCGCCGCCATTTGCTGCCAGATTGAGGTTTGGCGTCACGTTGCGGATGATGCGCGGATATTGCTCGTTGATAAAGATACCGGTCAGCTTGTCCTTGAAATAATAGGCACCCAAAACATAGGTCAGCGCGCTTCCAGTGTCGCTGGAAAGCAATTGCAGTTCCTGACTGAATGTCTTTGCGCGCGTATCCTGAAAATCGACACCGATCTGATTTGCCGAAAAGTCGGTATCAGAGGTCCGGATCGCACCGAAATCGGTATAGCCAGTGATGGACTTCAGGGTGACCGAGCCGAAATCATAAGCCAGATTTGCTGTCCAAGCCTTGTTTTCCAAGTCCAATATGGTCTTTTGGTCAGTATCGATGGTGTAAGGATCGCCAGCGGCAAAAATAGGAACGCCAAGGTCGCTCGTTGCAACAGCTGACCCGGGAAGAGCATCGTTTACACCGTCGCGGTTGCCGCCTCGAGTGTTCAGGCCGAACACTGGGGTCGCATTGTAAAGTTGCTGACGGCTGGCGACGTCAAAATAGCTTCCCGCCAGTTTATAGCCAAAAGCCGATCCGCCAGCACCAACCCGGCGTGAGTAATCAAACTTAATCAGCGCGCTGAACGCGTCGTTCGGCTGCAGCAACAATGACCCACGGACATAGCGGTTGTCGTCGTCAAACAGGTTGTTGCCTAGCGGATTGACGTTTTTCACATAGCCGTCGGATTTTTCGTACGAACCAGCGATGCGTAGCGCCACGGTATCACTGAGCGCAGCGTTGACAAAAGCATCGGAGCGAAAGCGGCCATTCTCGCCAACGGTAAGGTCCATGCCACCAAAATAGCCCTCAAACGAAGGTTTAGCAGATGAAATAACGATGTTGCCGCCAAAGGTGTTGCGGCCATAAAGGGTGCCCTGAGGACCACGCTGAACTTCGACCCGTTCGATATCGACAAATCCGGTCGTCGCCTGCGATGCGCGCGACTGATAGACGCCGTCAATGAAGAAGCCGATCGTGGTGTCACCATTCACACCAACATTTTCGGTCCGGACACCGCGAATTGCTGGACGCGCGTCAGACCCAGAACGACCGAATGTAAAACCGGGAACTTGGCCTTCAAGCCGTGAGATATCAGTTGTACCGCGCGCCGCCATTTGCTCGGCAGTAAAGGCGGAAACCGATATCGGAACATCCTGAAGATTTTCTTCGCGGCGCTGCGCCGTTACGATGATTTCTTCGATGCCGGCATTTTCCGCCTCAGCCGTCTGTTGCGCCATTGCGGGCGCTGGCAAAAGTAGCGCGATCATCGGCGCTGCGGTCAACATCAGGCTGAGCTTGGTCTTGGTCACGGCAATTTCTCCCCATTTTTAATGCTTGTCGTAAAAAACTCTTATTGTTGAACGCGAAGTTGACTGCGAATGCAAGCTGAAAGTGACTGCGAATGCAAAAGTGGACAATGCGATGTAATTAAGCCACAACTGCCTGCAACGGGATTGAGGAACGACCTAATGACCAGCGCGTCGCACGAACGATCAAAGGGCCGAGCTACATCCTATGATGTCGCGCGACATGCAGGCGTTTCGCAGTCAGCGGTATCTCGTTGTTTTAAAAAAGGCGCGTCGGTCGCGCCGCGGACGCGAGAAAAGATATTGGCGTCTGCAAGGGCGCTGAATTACTATCCCAATGCCATAGCGCAGGGGTTGATCACAAAGCGGTCCAACATGGTCGCAATCATTATCTCCAGTCTAACGAACCTCTATTACCCCGAAGTGCTCTCGGAACTTACCCAACGGCTTTCGGTAAAGGGCATCCGCGTGCTGCTGTTTAGTCTGGCTGCGGAGTCCGAGGTGGATGATGTCCTTGACCAAGTCTGGCGTTACCGTGTGGATGGCGCAATAGTGGCCGCACGACTCAATCCAGGCCAGTTGGCCGCCTTTGCAGATCGCGGTGTGCCAGTGGTTCTGTACAACCGGATTGGCGAAGGGCTTCCTGCCGCCAGCGTCTGCTGCGATTCGACCAGTGGAGAACATGCACTTGTCGAGGGACTGGTAGAAGCGGGACATAGGCAGTTCGGGATCATAGCCGGTCCCTCTGACAGCTATGTCGGCGAGGAACGCGTTCAGGCGGCGCAGAAGCGATTGAGTCAACTTGGCCGGGAAGCAGTCATCGTCCGAGGCAATTACGATTATGAAAGTGGCGATACCTGCTTGCGCGAACTGATGAAGATCACGCGTCGAAAGCTTGATGCTCTGATCTGCGCCAATGATCTGATGGCGATAGGCGCAATTGACTGCGCGCGGATCAATTTCGAAATGGATGTCCCTCGGGAACTGTCAATCGTTGGTTTTGACGGTGTCGGCCCGGCCAAATGGCTTGCCTATCAAGTCACAACCGTACGCCAACCCGTGCGACGGATGACCGAAGCAGCGGTTTCCATGCTGATTGAACGGATCGAGCAGCCCGGAATTCTGCCAGAGCAACGGCTATTCGCGGGTGAATTGCTACCCGGACAGTCTGCGCGGTTAGGTTAATGTTACCACAGACTATCCTACTTCCTGGCAATATGTGCGACCTGCGGCTTTGGCGCGGTGGTGACGAAGCCATCATCAAAACATTGGCTGATCACCGGCTGAGTCCTGTTTTTTATGCCGATTTGACGCAGGATAACAATATCGCCGCAATGGCCGAGCGCGCGCTATCCGCAACCCAAGGTCCGTTGCTGCCGATTGGCTTTTCGATGGGCGCTATTGTTGCAGTCGAAATGGCGGTGCGGGCACCCGAAAGGGTCGCCGGGCTCGTGCTGGCGGGCTACAATGCGACAGCTGATTTACCGGAACGTGCCGCACATCGCCCTGTTCAACAGGCCGAGGTACGCGCTGGTGGAATGGAAAGGGTGTTGGTCGAAGAATTGAAACCCAATTATCTTGCCGCACAAAATCGTACCGACGAGGCGCTGCTGGAATTGCTGCGCGACATGGGGATGGGCCTTGGCGCGGATGTATTCATCCGTCAAAGCGAGGCGCTGCGCTTGCGCGAAGATCGGCGCGCTGCGATTGCCGCGTTTGATGTTCCAGTGCTTTATATGTGCGGCGCAGAAGATGCGTTATGCCCACCCGCTTGGCATCGCAACTGGGCGGATCAGACCAGCAATGCCCGTTTTGAAGAAATTTCCGACGCAGGCCATATGGTGCCGCTTGAAGCGCCCACCAAGTTCTCTGAAATACTCGATCATTGGCTCACACAAAATAGAGAGGAATTTGCCTGATGGCTGATCGCATATTAACGACACATGTCGGCTCACTGCCGCGTTCTGCCGCCGTGACAGACCTCGTCTTTGCACAGGAACGCGGAGAGACAGTGGACGCAGCAACTTTCAACAGCGTCATCGGCGCAGCGGTGGATGATGCCGTCAAACGTCAGGTGGAAAGTGGCGTAGACCTTGTTTCTGACGGCGAGATGTCGAAGATCAGCTACGCCACCTATATCAAGGACCGGATTACGGGTTTTGATGGCGACAGCCCGCGCACGCCGCCCAAGGATCTGGAAATGTTCCCAAGCTTTCTGGAGCGGCAGTCGAAAGGCGGGGGAACACCCACCTATCGCCGTCCCAAATGTGTGGGCCCTATTGCCTTAAAAACACTAGCGCCGCTCGAAGATGATTTGGCGCATATGAAGGCGGCTATGGCGGCATATCGACCTGTTGGTGGCTTCATGAACTCCGCTTCGCCAGGCGTTATCGCGCTGTTCCAGCCCAACGAATATTACCCAACACAAGACGCGTATCTGGAAGCATTGGCAGAGGCAATGCGGCCCGAATATGAAGCCATTGTCGCCGCTGGACTCTACCTGCAACTTGACAGTCCTGATTTGGGCCTTGGCCGACACATGATGTATAAGGACCGCAGCGACGCTGAATATCTCAAATTGATCGGTGGGCATGTCGAGGCGCTTAATCACGCGCTGCGCAATGTGCCAGCGGACCGTGTTCGGATGCATGTATGTTGGGGCAATTATGAAGGTCCGCATTGTTGCGATGTGGAGATGGGTGTCATTCTGCCAACGCTGATGGCCGCAAAACCTGCCGCTTTGCTGTTTGAAACATCGAACCCACGCCATGCCGCGGACTGGAATTATTTTGTCGAAATGGCGGACATCATCCCGGACGACAAAGTTTTGGTCCCCGGCGTGATCGACAGCACCACAAATTTTGTAGAGCATCCCCGCGTGGTCGCAGAACGCATCGAGCGTTATGCCAATATTCTCGGCCGCGAGCGCGTCATTGCAGGCACGGATTGTGGCTTTTCGACCTTTGCAGGGTTCGGCGTGGTCGATCCGGAGATTGTCTGGGCCAAGCTGAAGACATTGGCCGAGGGTGCAGAGTTGGCGAGCCGGAAATTATGGAAACAGGCAGCATGAGCTTTCGCGAACGCTTAGTAGACGGCGAACTGCTCAGTGGGACATGGGTGAAGACCCCGCATCCGCATGTGGTGGAGGTGCTGGCGTTCTCACCGCTCGACGTGCTGGTGCTTGATGCCGAACATGCGCCGTTTGATCGGGGCAGCCTTGATCAATGCATATTGGCAGCGCGCGCAGGCGGAAAACCTGTTCTTGTGCGCCCGCCATCGTCGGCACATGAGCAAATCTTGAACGCGCTTGATCTTGGTGCAGATGGCGTGATCCTGCCGCATATCCGGACCGCAGAGGAAGCCGCCAACGCCGTCAAAGCCTGCCACTACACCACCGGCGGGCGCGGCTACGCCGGAAGCTCTAGGGCAGCCGGCTACACCACCAAAGGCATGGCCAAACACCGTGCTGATGCAAAACATGTGGTCGTCATCGCGCAGATCGAGGATGTCGAAGGCGTCGACAATATCAATGCCATCGCGGCGGTAGAGGGCATCGACGCCCTGTTCATCGGCCGCGCCGACCTGACTATCGCCTATGCTGCTGAAACCCCTGACGATGCCGTGGTGGTGGAAGCAGTAGACCGCATCGTTGCAGCGGGCAAAGCGGCGGGGCGGACAACCGGAATGTTCCTGGGCCGCGTCGCAGATGTCCCACAGTGGCGGGACAAGGGAGCGAGCTTGTTTATTTTAGGGTCTGACCATGACTTTTTGTTGCAAGGTGCAGCGCGGTTGGCAGAAGCGGTTAAGGCCTAGTCACCTGAATCCGAAGTTCGGCTCATTGTTTTTTGGCAGAAGCGTCTGACGGAGGCGAGGATTTCGTCTGCGGATTTGACCCATTTGTATGGCGTTGGATTTTTGTTGTGTGCCTTGATGAAAGCGCAGATATCCGCTTCCAGTTCCGCCGTGGACCGATGGACACCGCGTTGCACTGAACAAAATGGCCTCAAACCGCGAAGGTGGATTTAAGTGGTCCTGACCCTAGCAGTCTGCGGTGGTTGAACCAGTCTACCTCGGCCTTCTTCATCCACTCGCGTAGTGTCTGGACCGTGCAGCCGATTTTATCAGCAACCGATACAATCGCTGCCCAGCGTGAGGTATAATCGCTCTCGTGGTCCAAAACCATGCGCACCGCACGGGTGCACACCTCCGGTGAAAATTTGCCCATTATCTTGTTCATATTAAGCCCTTCTGCTCAGCAGTGAGGGCCTCCGACAATCCCGGGGCGGTTCAATCAGGTCAAATGTGAATATGTTTTAAAAATTGATAACGACAATTGTTAGAAATGCATTCCTATGTTAGAATTTCAAAAAGTAGAATAGTGAGTGGTAGAGAGTTATGAAGCCCAAAAAAATTCTGGTGACCGGCGGAAAGGGAATGCTCGGTAGTTCAGTAGCGAAGATGTCTACGCTTTTCCCGCGCTTCGAAGTGCGGGCTTTAGGGCGTGACGAATTGGACGTGACAGACGAAGATGCGGTTATGGCACATGCCGACTGGCTTCAAGATGGATGGATTTTTCACTGCGCGGCAAAAGTAACTGTCGAAGGGTGCGCGCGCGATCCGGAAAATGCCCGCGCCGTTATCGTCGGTGGCACTCGCAATGTGGCGAGGCTTGCTGAAAAATCCGGTGCCCGGCTTCTATATCCCCAGTCTTTTCTTGTTTTCGATGCTGCCATTTGCCCCATTCCGGAAGATGCGCAACCAAAGCCACTGTCGTTATATGGGAATCTCAAATATGAAGCGGAGAATATTGTTGCCGCAATGCTCCCCAATCCGCTGATAATTCGCATGGCAGGCTTTTTCGGTGGCGAGGCTGCAGACAAAAATTTTGTAGGCCGCATAATTCCTGTGATGCATCAAGCGATGATGGATGGCCAGAAGAGCTTTGATGTCGGGGATAGGATATGGCAGCCCACATGGACCGATGATTTGGCCTACAACGCCGTCCACATGATGGACCTTTGTGCAACTGGGTATTATCAGATGGCCTGCTTGGGGAGCGCGAGCTTCGCTGAACTTGCCCGCGAAATTGTTTCCGCGCTTGGTTGGAATGAGTGGCTTTCTATTAACACGGTAAGCGCTGCTGCGGTGTCCGGCGACGAACTTGGCAAACGGCCGGACGCAGCCATATTGAGTTGCAAAAGACTTGAGGATGACGGCATGAACCTGCAACGGTCATGGAAAGCCAGTCTGCAAGCCTATTTGCGGCACCCTTACTTTGATGCCTATCGTATAGAGAGCAAACTTTAATGTCATCCCTACTTAAAAAACTGGAAAGCGACTACTTCATTCCACTACGCAACAGGGTCGTGATGTCGGCGATGAGTCGTGGCTTCGCTACGCCGGATCATCACGCAACCGATGATATGTGCACCTATTATGCTCGGCGTGCCAAAGGCGGGGCGGGACTTATCCTAACCGAAGGGACAATTATACACAAAAGCGGAGACGGCTGGAACCAAGCGCCGTATATCTCCAGCGATGCCCATGCCGAGAGCTGGAGGCCGATAGTTGATGCGGTACATGAAGCAGGCGGCGCAATTGCTTGCCAGTTATGGCATTGTGGCCGCATTTCGCATTCGGACTACACGGGAGACGCGCCGGTCAGTTCAACCAATCAGGCTGCTGCAGGCATAAACCGCCAGAACGGCAAACCCTATGGTGAACCACGGGCGCTTGAGGCGACTGAAATGCCGACCATTTATGGCTATTATGTTGACGCCGCAAAGCGCTCCATCGATGTGGGGTTTGATGCCATCGAATTGCACATCGGCCATGGTTATCTGGCTGACCAGTTTTTAGACGCACGGGTCAATGATAGGACCGATGACTATGGGGGCTCTGTTGAAAACCGCTGCCGCTTTGCGCTAGAACTAGTTACCGAGGTTCTCAAAAACGTACCATCGAACCGGGTGCTTGCGCGGATATCACCATCGCGTTTCATGGGTGGCATTTATGAATGGCCTGATATTGATGAAATGCTGGAATATTTTATCCCGCAATTGTGGCATCTGGGTTTGCGCTCCATTGATGTAAGCTGCGCAAATTCAGACTATTTCGAGACATCGGGGAAGATAATTCGCAAAATCCGTCCGAACTGGCCCGGCATCATTATGGGCGGCGCATCCTTGACGCAGGAACAGGCTGAAGCTGAACTAGATGGAGGCTTTCTCGACTTGGTCACTTGGGGACGGCTTTTCATGGCGAACCCCGATCTGGTGGAAAAGATGGAGAGCGGCACGCCTTGGACTCCCTATGAGGACGCCATGCGAGAGGTACTGAGCTAGAGCGGCGCATCGAAAATGTGAATCATGGTATGATTAGGATTGCTTTTTGAATTACGGTGATGTTGTGGACGGCGCACTGTTGAGTTGATTCGGGCTTTCCGAACCTTCAGGGTGTGATTGTCAAAGATCCACCACAGGAGCCATCCACATGAGCAAGTTACCATCTGATCTATCGACTGTCACCACGGTTGCGGTTGATTTAGCAAAGCATATTTTTCAGGTTCACGCCTGTGACGCTGCGGGTAAGGTTGTTGTTGCCAAAGCGCTGCGCAGGAAAGAACTGCTGCCCTTCTTTGCCGCCCTTGGCCCTTGCCTTGTTGGTTTGGAGGCGTGCGGTTCTGCGCATCATTGGGGGCGTGCGTTGTTGGCTTTGGGCCATGATGTGAAGCTAATCCCTCCTGCTTATGTGAAGCCGTTTGTGAAGCGGCAGAAGAACGACCGTAATGATGCTGCTGCGATCTACGAGGCGCTTTTCCGTCCGGGTCTGCGCTTTGTCGCCGTGCGCAGCATCGACAATCAGGCTATGCTCATGCAGCACAAGGTTCGCGAGATGCTCGTTGCGCAACGCACTCAGTTGTTCAATGGCTTGCGCGGACATATGGCAGAGGTTGGTGTCATTGCGGCGCAAGGGGCGCGCAACATCCGCAGTCTGGGCGCGCTGATCCATGAAGGGCATCCTGATATTTCTGATATGGTCCAGCAGAGCCTGATGCCATTGGTCATGCAGATCAACCATCTGGATGAGGCCATCAGGGACATCGATACCGCAGTTGCGGCACAAGCCAAGGCAGATCCGGTTGCCAGCCGGTTGATGACCATCCCCGGCATCGGGCCGGTCACCGCTTCGGCATTGGTCGCAACCATTGGCGATCCATCGGGCTTTAGCGGACCGCGCGAGTTCGCCGCTTTCCTTGGCCTTGTGCCAAGACAACACTCATCGGGCGGCAAAGAGCGGCTTGGGCGGATCACCAAAATGGGTAATGGCTATTTACGTAAACTGCTCGTCGTGGGCGCGCATGCCGTCTTGGTCCATCAGGCACGGCATAATGATCCGTTGCGGGCCTGGGCAAGGAAGCTGCTGGAAACCAAGCCGTTCAAGCTGGTTGCGGTTGCCACGGCTAACAAACTTGCCCGCATGGCCTTTGCGCTGATGCGCCAAGACACAAGCTATCGCGACGCCTAAAGCAAAGACGCGCAAACGGGATCACGGGTGAACTGGACATGATGCAACACATACGGACATAGCTGCCAAGCCCGAGATACTGTCTGCGCCAGCAAGCGCGATACGGTGATAGGGGCCAACAGCATAAGCGGACAAACATCAGGGCCAGTGATCAACCATCACACCAAAAGGCCGAAGACATGACCGCACCCGCAACGTGCTACATCTCAACAATTACCCCTTGATCGCAGTGCGCCGTCCAGACATGACAGTGCACTTATTTCTTCAGCTTAGAACCGTGATGCGCAGCGTGTAATAATTTAGTGCACTGTCACCGTAATTCCTGTCACCGTAATTCCCGCACGCGCCTCGGCACCGCGCCGTACCGCGTGAACGAAAAGGCCTCAAGCTTCACCGACGCTTGTTGTCCAATGCGGATAAAGCCGACATCCTTATTGGGGTCAGGACCACGTAAATGCACCTTAGCGGTTCACAACCTAAATGCCGCATGATGATGACGCGCCGACAATATATGCACACCGCTCCGATCACCCTCGCTAAAACCGCGCTATTTGCCCTAACAAGAATGTCTTGTTTGCGGGATTCATTTAGTTCTGACAATGTGGGGTCATAGGAAGAGAAACACACTATGACCAAAACCCTGACGCATCTTGAGCGCCTTGAGGCTGAAGCCATCCATATCATGCGGGAGGTTGTTGCCGAAGCGGAAAAGCCGGTGATGCTGTATAGCGTGGGTAAAGACAGCGCCGTGATGCTGCATTTGGCGCGCAAGGCGTTTTACCCATCGCCGCCGCCCTTTCCGTTGCTGCATATCGATACCACATGGAAGTTCCAGGCGATGTATGCATTGCGCGAGAAGGCTGCGCGCGATGCCGGTATGGAATTATTGGTGCACCAAAATCCCGAGGCGCTTGCACGCGGTATCAACCCTTTTGATCATGGGTCACTGCACACCGATATGTGGAAAACCGAAGGGCTGAAACAAGCGCTCGACCAATATGGTTTCGATGTCGCCTTTGGCGGCGCGCGGCGGGACGAGGAAA